>JAABUO010000075.1_pt1 | contig 280769 bp, 291 predicted proteins | sample 5559291 | NCBI WGS metagenome assembly JAABUO01 (sample SAMN10711878, study PRJNA513372) | rock metagenome | isolation source: Antarctica rocks | place: Antarctica: Victoria Land, Finger Mt sud
TATAAAAAAAAGCCCCTAAAAAAAAAACCCCCCCCCCCCCCCCCCCCCTAACCACTCACCCACATCCTCTCCACCTCCGCCTACGCCGTCCAAACTCCAAACCAGCAACCCATCCATCCCTCACCTCCCCATCGCCAGCCTCGATCCTCTCGTGTGCGGCCTATCTGCTGGGTGGTGCATCGGTCGAGCGAAAAGGGGCGTGTCGTGGTATTGAAAAGGGGACTGGGTTAAGGGGGGAAAAGGTTAGGTGCGCTTTACGGGCGTTGTGGAGGTAGCAGCTGTCATGGTGAGGGGGTCGGGAGAAATTGCGTTGTTTATTTGTGATGGGTTTAGGTGCTGGGTTGTAGGTTGGGAATCGTTTTGATTGGGGCTGCTGGGACGTGGTGTGGTGGTTTCGAGGTTGGCGGTTTGAAGTTTGGGTGTGTCAGGTCGGCGAAAAGAGCTGGAGCGTTGTTTCTGCTTGATGATGAGCTCGAGGTTGTGGCTTTATCTGAGAACGATGATAGTTACTGCGATCATCAGGCTGGGACTAGGGTCGTCATAGGATAAAAGGAATGTTCGTAAAACATCTGTAGATCATTGTTCGAATCAGTGATAAGGCAAAAGTTTCATACTAGGAAATTCGATTCATTGTGAAGGAATCGAACAATACTCATTGTTGCAACGTCGATAGAGCATTCATAAATACCCCAATTCTGAGTCTGAACATTCCTTTCTCCCATCGTCAACATCTTCGACTCTCTCAAACACGGGAAAATCTCAGACACCAAGACCAACAAATCCTCATCAGCGTCTCGAACATGTCCGACCTCAGAACTATCGCCGGCTCACATTTCGTGGCCGAACTTGTCAGGCTCCCTTCAGAAGAGTTGAAGGATGCTAGCAGCGACCAAGAATGCATTATTTGCAGGGCAGAGTTCGGGCCCAAGACAGAAGACGCAGTCCAGTTGCCTTGTCGCCACGTCTTCGATCGAAAATGTCTGGATGGGTGGTTGTCTGAACTTGAAGCGGGCCAAACCACATGTCCAAAATGCCGTACAGAATTATTCGTAAAGAACGATACACCCGACTCGGATATAACCGACTTTCTGACCGAGTATGCCAACTCGCGGACCCCCTTTATTCCGCCCGACGATGATATCACTGAATTTCTGGATCAACTTGGTGGAATACCTGCGAGTGTGGCCGCAAGACTACCGCCTCCATCAACAACCCTTGCCCTTTTCAGCGGTCTCAGCGAGAACGCGACCCGCATTTTGCGCCAACAATACTCGGACTGGTTTGCTCGACAGACTCAGGAAGTGAAAGATAGGTTTCCAAACCCTTCGGATCTCCCAATACAACCCCGTGACGACAGCATTTATGAGCTAGGTCACAACTATGGCCTTGCGTTTTTTCAACAGCGCGAGGAAGAGGACGAAGCTCCCAGCTTCAGGCTACCAGAAAATCACCAATTTCCACGACTCGACACCCCTGAGGGCTTCGACCGAGTCCTCGAACGCATATCTGGTCTAACTGAAGAGAATCGCAACGAGCTACGTCGCACTCGGGCCGAGTCCCGGGCGCAACGGCAACGACAAGCGGGGGTTGGTTTCGGAGCATATCACGCTGATAGTAGTAACGCCTCCCACAACATACCGCAGGCGAGGGCCAATGGCGAGAGCCACAACAGAGTCGAGGCTGATAACGAGAACAACATCAGACTTGACACTGCCGATGACTACCAACATTATCTCAATCGCTCATGGCAAAGCAGAGAGGTTCACGCTACATTACAGCGTGATCTTGCCGAGCTTGGTCTGAACATACCCCAGGCGAGGGTCAATGAAAACCACAACAGGGTCGAGATCGATGATCAGAACAATGTCACACTTAGGACCGTCGATGGTCGTCGCTTCTTGATCAGTCGCTCAGCTACAAGCGGAGAAGGTCGCAATTGATTACCTCGTAATTATGCCGAGCTTCGAGCGCGACTTCAACGACGTTGACGGGAGTTGTAGTGGTTTGAAGCCTGGCGGATCTTGAAAAGATGTCTAAGTATGCGGCGTTTGCATTTATTTTGACCTAGAATAGCGAATAAGAATCAGTTGTCTTGCAATTTCCGAAGTAATCCGCTTTTGTCGAGTCTGACCACCCCTGGCCCTTTTTCCAAAACAACTGTTCATCAACCCAAATATCTCGTTGTCAAATGGGTCATCATGGGTCTTAAATGTTACAATATTGAGAATTTTGTATTGGGACTGGTGGGAAATTAGCGTGTTTCTGTCCCAAATTGGAAGATCAGAGAGCTACCGGGGAGCGCTTGGTTCCTAACTTGTAGAATAGTCTTGATGGTTTTTATCTGCCACCCAATGTAGCTGAAAAGTGTCAACAACCACAGCAGCACAGAATCCCAGTGCTGTAATCAGAGTGGCAGAAGGGTCGATATTCTTGTCTCCGCAGCCGACCATGATCTTACCTTTCCTCGAACCATTCGGCCAATGTTAGCATCTGTCTTTTCATCCCCTTTCCTAATCTTTCCCAAAACCCAATGCCCTAAACGAAATCAAAGGAAGAACATAGCACTCAAAAAGCAGTCGTTGTCACGCGTCCGGCGAGTGAGAGGCAGAGACACAAAGAGAGCAGAAGAAGGGCTTGATAATTCATCAACCAGTCCCGTATCCCTGACCTCGACAAGCCAGGAAAAAAGACCGCAATCACATAAAAGGATGATATAGTGACGCGGTAAATGAAGCGCCTCTCGGTCAGTGGCCTCTCAACTCGTCAGCATTGCTTTTCTCCGTCACCCAGCGTGGCAGTTTTTCTAGCTTTCATCACAGGTATCGATAATAGAAAACTGCACAGTTAGTAAGACATTGACTGCAGATACTATGACTGCTGCCATTGATCTCGTCTCAAAGGACAAATTGGAGAGACAGTCAGTAAAGTATATGCGTTAATGGTGAACGCCGAGGTATGAAAAAAAGCGTTTCGGCAGCGATAACTGCTTAGTAAGCCCAACATACCCCTCGAATAACTGAATTAAACAAGACTCTTTCGAAATACTCCGAGCCACATTCCCTATCGTTGGTGGATGGTACGGTCACCAGGCCAAGGGGCAAGCGCCATAAAAATAAGTAGGGTAAGGGGTATGAAATGCCAGGGAAACAGGGCGAGAAGAGCAGCTACAGGATGTCGATGGTGATAGAACAACGAATTAAGATAACATTAATTGAACAGGGTCGAGGCCATGGATGATCACGGCAGAAAAAGTAAGCTTCGGTCAACTCGAGCTTGTAAAACACTAACACTACACGGTATCCATATGCTCGCCCCCAAACCCCACCAAGCTACGAAGAGAAGGTAACGGCGTCGGCAATATCCTTAGCGAATGCGAAATCTAGTCTTCCATATATCCTTGCTGCGTATGTTCCCTCCCTATGTATTTCCCTCGACATCGATATACCTCGTTGGTGCCGTTATCGCGTGCAGGCGGATGGAGCGTTGCGGTGTGAGAGATTAGTGCTGATACCGGATGCATGTCAGCAAGCTGTTTTGGATACAGGAGCAGGGATTGGAATGTTGATGTGAGAGTGCCTACACCGCAGCTAGAGCATCCGCAGCTGGCACAGTCGCCGGAGCAAGAGCAGGTTGAGCAACTGCAGGGAGACATGGTGTCAGTGGTGGTTTGAAAAGTGGTGTACGTGTGTCAGTTGTTGCTGTTGGACGTTTGCTGTGGTTTTAGATCGTTGTAGTAGTGTTTGTGCAATTGATTCTTTGTTGGGGAATATCCTTCTCTTCATATACATCGAACTCGTGCGCCTAGAGTTTCCATCCGATCCCGATACAGCGGGATCGGGCACTTACCCCTCACGTTCTACTCGCCGAGCCAATGAGAATCCTGTGATATAGCATCCCAGCTGCACGACCCTGCAAAATTGCCCGGTTGTGATTTGTGCAGCGTCTGGTGCGGAGTGGGGGATTTGCCAGCTGCGAGGATCATGCGTGGCCTGGATTGTGAGTGGTGGGCATTATACACGAGCGGCCCACACAACCTGGATGTTAGCGGAAGGGGTGGGGGCTCGGCTGGTGGACGGTCAATCAAGCTGCAAGTTGGAGCAAATGGATAGTAAATGAGCAACACCTCCGAGGGCCTGAGCTGAATTGCAGATCGATTTGTTATCTCATAGTCTCAGCCATCAATCCATATGTGCCTCTCCATTGACCCTCCATTGACCCCGCAGTTCCCAGATTTCAAGAACAACAAAGAACAACACCCAGACCAATGCGAACTCATGGCGGCCCCTCCTCTTCGGATGCGCGGCAGGGGTGATGGAGGGCACGGTCGAGTATTCCTAGCAGAAGGGTGTTAGCGGTGGTTGTCGTCGGTAAGCATTCTCTATGGTACGGACATTTACAGGTGCACTGGCCAGTAGGGCAAGCACATGAGCTGCCGCAGCTACAGGTACATCCTGGACCTGTGAGAAAAGTGTCAGTCTTGTTGCTCACCTGGGCGCACTTCAAGATGAACATACCCATGTTGAGATGCGGTGGTTTTAGTATGATTGTTTGGAAATTCGTAAGTGCTCGTGGCTGTAAAGGCGGTGGGTGGTAATGCTATCTGGTGGTGTATTGCTTTGTGTAAAGATGGTGGGGCTCGTTGCTCTTTAAGAAACCCTGAGAGCTACGCCACTAGGCCTTAAAAGGCGCCTGTATTTGACGTTACGCATTCGGCTTTTCCTTTATTCATCGAATACGATAGATCTTCATCCATCTACTACAGGTCATTCCATCTCTTCTTCAGGCCATGAATGAACATCTGTACGGTCATTTCAGTCCCTGCAAGTTCCGGCTCTTTTGGTCATCCGTAGATGTTCCTTTCATATGCCCACTCCTATACCCTCTCACCCTCTGTGGTCTCCTACACCCCCAACCAGGGGGGTTTTATCGATGATCTGTTCTGTCTTTCTTTCTTGTTCCAAAGTTGCAAGATCCTTGCCCGTTAATAAACCGAGCATCTTCAGAGAGTGGTTTCTTGGTCTTCTTCAACTATTGGCCCATTATTGGCGATGATGCCTGCAAAACTTGCTCACCGGCATCAGCCTCGCGGCATCTCGCGAGCAAATTTCACCCCCTTGGGAAGTTTTCTCCGCGCCGTGGTCAGATGTCCTGCTGACTACATGAACGTTTGAATTCAGTGGCCTATGGCAGACTGGAAGGGTCCAAACTTGACTCGTATCCTTATCCTATAAAGTTCTCCGAGGACACATGATGAAGCACTGACGACTATGATCAACATGAGCATCAATTCTAGTATTGGTAAAGGAACACCCAACCAGCAAAACTTGTTGTGTCGATCTGACTACGATTTACGACGGCGAATCTATGAATATCTCACCATTCTGTTCTTCTGTTCCCAACCCATACCTTATTACCTACATTGTTGTTACTCTGCAACGCATGGTGTCTCTTCCTATTCAATTGCTGTCAAAATCACTTCACAAGTACTTGCGAGCTAAGAAACCGAGTATATTCGACGAATTTTCCTGAAATTGCTTGTTGTTTTATTTGTTTTGCGAAAAGACTAAGATTGTTTAATACTTCGAAGCATTTTGGCCTCGAATATCTCCCTACATGCGTTAATCTTTCCATTTAGGGAAGGAGAACTTACTCGTCTTAGTCTCAGCAGACATCAGTAATCGGCGAAGAACTTCATCACTTCGTTGTCCTGTTCTTCCTGCAGGATGTTGAGCGACCTGTCAACATGGATCTGCTTGACCCTCCTCTGTTCCCCGAGCTCTCGAATGCGCTGCTTTCGGCTCTCATAGAATTCGACGAGTTTGTCTGCTTGAATAAACTTTTCGAGGTCGTAGTTGCGCTGCTCTTGCAGCTCTTCGCAAGCATCGTCAATCACTGATTGCGGATTCTGCAGCCTTTGCCCTTCTTCGGTCACCCTTTGCCTCCGCTCGGCATAGAAGTTCCAGATCTCGTCCGCGAACCCGGCATAGCCTCCTACTCGACGAGGAAGGCTAGTGGAGTCGATATTTTGAGTAGACTGCTGAGGCATGGTGCGAGCGATAAAATCTGAGATGAATTGAGTTTGCATGATGTTCTGATGAATAGGGTCTCTGTATCGCGGATGTAAGTTTCAACGAAGTTGATAGGTTGAATTTACGTTGATAGTGAAGGTTTTATATTGATCTTGAAGATCAAGGTTTCTTTATACTCTTTCCCCCTTGTGATAAACAATGGACAATGGACAACGGACAATGAACAAGAAATTCTAGTAAAATACCGAAAGGATACTAAGTTATTGGGCAATGAAGAGCGGCTCATGACCTGAGCTATGTACCACATGACCATCTTCGATCACTATGCCGTCATGGCACTTTTACGAAGAATATAGCCGACTATTACTTTGCATATCTCGGTCTCAACTTTATCGCTCCTATCAGCTGCCTCCCAGGCGCCGTGTACTGGCACATTTATATAATACATCGGTTGTTCAACCATAACTGACTGGTGGTGATGCCAAGGTCAAAGCAACGAACCCGATCCCGCCGCGAGAACCACTGATAACAATGCTCCTCATCAAATTGTATTTTCCCTGCTCGTACGCGCACTGACGAATCCCATCTAATACCGAGTCAAGCACGCCCCAGGTGATACATTTTTCTGGACTAGGTTCGGCTTGTAGCAGAAGAGAGTCGCTACTGGACTGGAAGGGAAGTTCACTGTCCTCGAGGCATCGATCGCCGTGAACAGCAATCTGTCTTCGAACCTTTGCCGTTGCGCGACTAATAACCTGATCCATGGCGGATTGCATGACTCTGGTTCCATACTCGATCAGAAGAGTTATTTCTGTGCCCCGGACCTTGCAGAACTCCATTTCTGGCGGGGTTGCTCTGCATGTTCTTTGGTTGGATAGGGGGCATCTACCTAACATGTTACTGTGGCCCTCATCCGAATTTCGAAGACGACACATTTACTTACCCTGTTACGTTAACAGCGTTGAACAACGACGAGTTTCCTTCCCGAACAAAGGAAAACTTTGGGTCGGTCGGTATGTGCGCTGTCGAAACAACACCAACAAGGTAAGAGACCAACATCATGAAAGCCGAATAAAGAGCCCGCATAATGAAGAAAGTATATCTCTCCGATAATCAAATACGCGCAAACGAAACCCAAAGGCCTATTCGTTGTGATTGAGTATCAATGCTTTGGAACGTGGAGCTTTCGATGGGTTGCAGGGGCATATGTTATTATATCATGCCGCATCAGCACGGAAAATTCACAAATACCCGCGAGACGGAGGCGACAGGCGAGATGCGGCACTGATACTATAATCACCAGGGCTGCAGAGGCCATCTGAGCTTTTCTCAAATGATGTTTCATCATATCCCCTCTTCTCACACTAAATGTACGAAACGGTAACGACATAGCAATTGCTAGCGGATAATCCCCATCCCTTCAAGCCGGTTGTATCGGTTAGAGCAGGGAGACCGCGCTCAGCAGAGAAAGTCTCAGGTTCTCGAAGTTGTACATAGCCACTGCTCGTAGGGAAATCAAGTTATGATCTCAACGGCACGAACCCAGATGAATAAGATGATCTCGATGTGGCAAGCAAAACACCAAGCAAGTGAACATGTATCGTTGTTGCCCAAGAACATCAGTCAGGACAGGCAGAAGTTTTCGATGCACATGCGAGTCTCAGGCGTGAATATGTCGCTGTATCAAGCTTCTCTGGACCATTCGCAATTGACGTGACACAAGTACTACGTAGTAGATAAGATGAAGTTGGGATGTCAAAGGCCAACTCGGTTGTTAGGCTAGGGCTATTGGGGATACTGTCTGTGACTAATCAGCCCTGCGAGGCGATTACCGAGATTCGCCCCTCGGTTCGGGAATCGTCGATGACATTCGATGATTCGAGAACATTTGCCCCTCGGCACACCACCGACCAGTACGACTCACAGTCAGTCGATGCAATGCTGATCATCCATTGTCACCTGTTTCTTAGCAGTGTCGACTTCTATTGGCTCTTGATTTGTCTTTCCTTTTGATCGTCAACCTGTCAAGGCTGTCATTGTGTACTCACATCTTACGCGTCATTCTGGAAGCCTGTTTTCCCCGCCATTATTATCGTTACAGCATTCGAATTCTACCACCTTCGTGTGGCTTCTCGTAAGGGATCTGATTTGTCTTTGGTTCACGTGCTGGGTATACGTACCATGCGCTGCCTGTGGCTTTCGATAGTATATAGTGTGGCTTGAGATTTCTTGCTCTCTTTGCATCATTCGACTCATCACTCAATCTTTCATCCCTCTCATATTATTCCATCAAATTATATCAAGTCCTCAACCTCAAAATCACATATTCTCACCCACAATCAATATGCCTTCAGTCCGATACTTCAACCAAACCGCTCCCTTCTGGGACTTCGTCGCTAACCTGGAGTCGACCGGGGCCGAGCACCCTTTCTTTGCCGCCTACAACCCTGAATCTCGTGGAAGCCGTGCACCGCCACCTCCGCCTCAAGGACCCGACGCTTCCACTCCGGCCCCACAGCACGAGGCACCCCCACCCCCACCCGAGTACACTGGCCCGGAGCAAACCCATCCAGGACAGCCCCCTCACTCTCCCAACGGTGAGTCCTTCGGATGGGGCTTTCCATTTGGTGGACCGCACCACGGGGGCCCTCATCACCGTCGAGGACCAGGCGGCCATCGTGGTAGCAGAGGAGGCAGATGTGGAGGCAGCCGCGGCGGCTTCGGAGGCTGGCCCATGGGCGGTCAGTTCGACATGAGCAAACTCGGCGAGTTCATCTCGCAGTTTGCGCCAGACATGGCCTCCGACACCAAAGATACCTCATCCAACACCAAAGACCTCACCCCCGAGGCCGACGTCTTCGACACCGAGGACGCCTACATCGTGCACATCTCTCTCCCCGGCGCTAAGAAAGAGGACGTCGGTGTTAATTGGAACGCCGATAAGAGCGAGCTTAGCGTCGCGGGCGTGATTTACCGACCCGGCGATGAGGAGTTTCTGAAGACACTGGCGTTGGACGAAAGGAAGGTGGGTGTGTTTGAGAGGAAGGTACGCTTGGGGAGCCGGGCTATGCCTGCGCAAGTGGATGCGGATAGCATCAGTGCGAAGATGGAGGATGGGATTTTGATTGTTACAATCCCGAAGTTGGATCGGGAGTACGTGGATGTGAAGAAGGTCGATATCGAGTAATGCGTCACTCTATAGTTTCGAGGGTAGGAAGGCGTTATAGTCAGGTAGGTAGCTTTCAGTGGAAATAATCATCATCAGCAGCATATAAATCCATTTCTCTCTGGTTTCCAAGGCGGCAAATGCATCAACATGCCCGTAGGTAGCCATCTGGTGAAAACATAAAAATAATGACCGTGCACAACTTCGTGCAATCTGTGCACCTTTCCTTCCCCCTCCCCCTTCACCTCCTTCTCACCCATCCACCCATCCATCCATCCTTCTCACCCACCCACCCCTTCCTCCTCCGCCCATCCATCCAACCCAACCACCCCCCACCCTCCCCCACCTCCGCCTTCCTCACCACCCCCATCCCCACCCTCCACCATCCACCCTCCACCCTCCACCCCAAACAAAAAAAAACCCCCCACCACCTCCCCATACCACCAGCGTCCAAAACCTTCCCACAGCACACCCTGCTCTCCACATCCACAAGCACCTGCATATACTTTTTCTCGATGAAAAAAGAAGTTTAGAGCCTTCCTACCGATTCCCAAGAGGACTGCTGCGTCTTTTTCTTTCTCTGTTTTCTTTTGATGTGTTTTGGGCAGTAACGGCGGAACGAACGGGCGGGCGGGGGAAGGGGGGGGGGGGGTTGGTTTATTAAGAATTGGAGATGTTCGTGGCTGTGGCTGTTTGGAGAAGAAGAAGAAGAAGGTTTATATATATATATATAATTTTCTCTCAGGTTCGGTGTCTTAGTGGTGGTGGTGGAGGGGTTTTTTTTTACACTAGAGCTGTGGCTGGCGGATGATAGGTACCTTTATGTTCCCCCATCCTCTATAATAATAAGGAAACTCATTTCATACATACCCCATCCATACCCTCTACCCTCTACCCGAGCTCCCCCCCCCCCCACCCCACCCCCCTCCCCTCCCCGCTCACTACCTTTTCCCCAAGCTAGGTCCTCACGCTTTCATCTCCACAGAACTACAAAACCGAGACCTGGATGCGCGCTGGACTTATGTATGTGCTGAAGTTCTCCGCCGGGGGGTGAGGGTTGGTTGCTTCGGTAGGGAGGGGAGGGGAGTACATAGCATCCGCCGACAGATAAGGGAGGTGGCGATGCTGGCTGCGACGAGGAGGGTTCTTGGGGGGGGATGGGGGGGTTTGTTTTGTTAAGAGATGGGATGTGGTGAGAGGAGGGGGGGGAGGAAGGTGTAGGTATGTTATTTGCTTGAAGGTAATCCAAAAACCCCGACCACCACCCCTCACTCCCTCCTATCCCTTTGCCCCCCCCTCCCCCCCCCGGCACCCCCCAATCCTCACCTTCACAGCCCACCGACCAAAAAGTCACAACCTTCAGATCTGGGGGATTTAAGGTGTATGTTCTTTTCGACGAGGCGGAACTGGAATGGACACTAGAGCCAGAACTGGTTTTTGATTGGGGTGGGTTCGTTTGGGTTTGAGCGGATTGGGGGTTTGTAAGGGGGGGAAGATGTCTGGGGTGGTGGCGTGGGATGGGAGTTCTGGAAAGAGTTGCGGGGCGGAGGGGGGTTGGAAAGAGTATGGAGGTTGCGGTGGGGGGGGAGTATCAGAGGGTTTGGAGGGGGTTATCGCGGGGTGGGTCACAGGTGCTAGTGTTTGCGGTTTGAGGAACAAGGAGGGTTTGTATGAAATTGGGGATGACGCATTTGTATTGGTCAACTCATCAGAGCGGGATCAATCTCTGGATGCCGTAAAAGTTACGTCTGTGCGTATGTGGTAGAAGATATCTTATATACGAGATGTAGAAGAGAAAGTTTGTTACAACGTATTAGATTCACGTCGATGATGGGAATGCGGGACGCCGCCCTATCGACTGAGTGCGTATGGGCGGTTGGAAGGGGTGGAGCAGCCAGTGCGTCCTTCGATTCGCTTCAATGCTTGCTAAGTCTTGCACTTCATTTAAGCTTCGCAGGTATCATCGTCTCCATCGTCATTGGGGGTGGCGTTTTGAAGCGGGCTGTCGGGAGGCGATGGAACAGCTGTGAGACATTAGGTTAGTTACCACGGACTATTGATAATGGTGATTACGGAAATATTGTAGCAGCAAGGTGGAAGGAAGTTATGGAGGAGAGTGGCAAGACTTACTTCCATCCTTCAAAGGCGTAGCGGGCGCAGTACCCGGAGGCGGAGGAACATTCGTCGGTCCCGGCGCTGCGGCACCGCCATAAGACGGCGACTCAGACGTCGAAGACGACACTGGTACAGCTTCCGCGCTGGTACTCGCAACTACGGCCGCTGTGGTCGAGGACGACGCAGGTGTGGAATACGACGCGGCAGAATCAGTCGAACTTCCCACCGCTGTACTTGAAGCCGAAGCAGGTGCTGAAGACGACGCGGCAGAATCAGTCGAATTCCCAACCGCTGTAGTTGAGGGAGAAGCAGGCGTGGTAGAAGAAACCGGAGCAACACCGGAGTAATCTCCCCATCCTTTGCCACCCGCAATCGGCTGCCACTTTGGCTCTTGTCCTGGCACCCAGTCGCTAATAGGTGGTGAGGTAGTATCATCACGCTTGGGGTTGTAAGCACCGTTGGGATACGTGGGCCAGCCTTTTGCGGCGTAAGCGGCCTGGTTGTTCTTATATTGCGTGGTGGCGGTGTTCTGGGCCCATTTGAGATTGTTGACCAGAGCAGGGGTGGTGAACCAGTTGTTGCCTTGGTAGGCGGGTTGGGGAAGGCCGTCGGCCCAGCATTTCATGAAGAACCACCATGTCTTTTCTGGGAATTCGTTGCCGGTCAATTGGGGGTAGGACTTCAGGGGGTTAGCAGTGAGGCCTTGCATGATCGAGGCTTTGGTTCTGTCGATCTTGATGTCCGCAGGGGTTGCGCAGTGGGTTGGGTCGTTGGGGTCGGTGCTGCAGATATCGGTGACTTTGAGCATCATGTCCGAGGTTCCGTCTTCTTTCCAAAATGAGATGCAGACGTCTTGCATACAGTAGCCTATAGAACCGAGTTAGTAAGTTGAGATCAATGGCGGTAAAGGCTTTGTGGTGACTTACGACTGAGGTCTGCATATTTGAGAAAGTACGGGTGGATAGCCACCTTGCTGATCGAGTATGCATTATCAGGTATTCCGCAAGCGCTCTGGTTAGCATGGTCATTCTGACCAGGCTGCCATACATCCTGTATTCCAGTTGGGCTGTTCAACTGGCCCGCGGCGAAATATTTCATGTTTCCATGGTAAAGTCGGTTGAAGGGTAGGTCAATGTCTCGGGCGCCGTATACCGCAGGTGGTATCTCCCCGGAAGCTGGTGGCTCGGCTACCAACTCAGGAGCGCCATTGTGGAATGTATTAGGTGCTTTGGCTTTGGCAGGAATTGCTTGCATCGGACCTGGATTGGGTGCTTGGCGCGGTATGACGGATGTGCTGGCGAGCGAAGCCGCGAAAAGGGAGACGTAGACATAGGACAACATATTTGCGATGCGAAAGCAATGCACGAAAACAATCAATCCTGCAATTGTTTTGAACGAGTGTGGAAGTAAGAACCAGCTTTACGTATGCCCAGAAGGACGAAATGAACGTGGGAGTACAAAGTACTTCAAGGAAGAGACAGACAGATGGAGACGTCGAACTTGATGGCAGCTTGCTCGAGTATATCCATTTTCTCCCGCAGCCCTAATCATGATCTGGACATTTGAGGGGCCTCATCTCGGATGATCATGGTAGACGCCCACGAGGTCAGTAGATGACAGGAGCGCGTTGAATGAGGGGAGATGAGACGGTCGGTGGGGATGATGGCCTCTCAAACAGATGATGTAAAGAACTTAAACATGTTGAAACATTCGCGTTCTTGGTTGGAAGAAAAGTCCCGGTCGAACTGCAATCCAGCAATCAGCTATCAGCATGAGAGTTTTAAGGGATCTAGCCTACTCTCTGGAGCCTGCAGGTACTGCACATCAATGTTTGAGATGTGCGGGCGGCGGATATGCGACTTGAGCCGACCCTCTCGAGGCCTCTCAAAGGTCAGACATAGCTCCACCGTTGCATCTTTCGTACCGGATTCGTGTCTCATCCTCGGTTCAATCTTCTACAGTAGTCATCGTGGTTGAGGTGATGAAGAGAAGCCGTCGTTGTTTAAATCCCTGGGGCGATCGAGTTTTCCCCAAACCATGAAAACAGACATCAACAACATCCCAAGAACCTGAAAACCATTCTTAGTGGCATCAAACTCGCACTTCACGAGATGCGCATACTACGATACTACTACTGTGCATGTCGCTTTTACCCTCGTCCCTAGGAACGTACAAGTTCCTGCAAGTTCCCCCTAACTCGTATTTCGCAGTTACATACGCGGCTGACCTCGGTGTTTTTCCAAAATTGTACGAGTGGATTAGGGATCACGGTTCGTCATATGACCGTCAGGTCAGGTCAGATGTTTTCGGTCATGCGGACGTCACATGTTTCTACTTGACAGCTAATATGACCGCTTATATATATATTACTAAGGCTTTTGACGAATCAAAGCCCAGGAATCGACTATAGGGCTGAGTGTTCTAAAAATTCCGGAGCCGCAGACGCCTGAGAACCCGGAGAAAACAGAGAAAACAAAGCAAATTATCGTGCAATTTCCGTCTCTTCTCTCCAATCACTGATCTTCTACCCCAATGAGCTCCTCTTCAGTAGGCGTTGTTTGCCATGGGCTATCTTTCGTAGTGTACGCTCGCGGCATTTCACTACTCTTTGATTGACTCGGTAAACGCGACCTGTACAGCTGAATCAGTGCTTATATCGAGTAGGAATAACAGTCAATAGAGGTGGTGGTTGATGTAGAAAGATTGGGGAAAAGGAGGTTTCGAAAGTTGTTCGGAAATTGCAAGATGTTCTACCGAAACGGGCTAGTTCATCCCTTGAAAGGATTAGCGTAAATCCTGATCAGGCTAGACTGCTGTCATGTCATTTGTCAGGTCAGATCCATGTCAGGACTTGACGTCACATGACTTGCCATACCATCGAAATGACGGTCATTACCGATCCCTAGAGTGGATAAATCCGGCCTGAAGATGATTGCTGCACTGCTTCAGAAATTGCACTCTCTGAATATCATGTTATACTTTGTCAAGCCATCTAAGCCTGCACGTGCTGGTATTATTGAGCTGACCTAGAGACTATGAGATTCTGGCTGTTGGGCTTTGGTTGACATGGTTGATTTTTTACGTCAGCATGTCTGTTCTTTCCAGACGAACACAAAGTCCTCGAGAGGGAGTTGATATCAATACTGTATGTTCTAGACTTTTCTCGCCAATCATCAATGTGTCAGTGTAGATTGGTCGCGACCGACACGTTCCTGTAAAGGCTTTGACGATTAATCAGCTCGTACTTCTAGACTGGTGGACCATCAGGTACTCCGTAAGCACTTTCCATCACTACGAGTAAGACCAGCCATGATGAGGCTTGCAGATGGAAAGGAAACCTTCAGAGTTCCTGCCATCATGCTATCCCATCGCTCATCAGCATGCGGGAGGAAGATGCGGTGAATGGAGAGTGCGGCTGAAGTGCCCACCTGACAGTGCCTTGACCGAAAACTCAACGCAAGCCATATGACAGAGCTCTATGTAGTTGACCATACAAGCCAAAGTACGGATGTACGATCAGACTAGCCACAACAAGCTTCATGTTGGTTCGAACCCTTCTTCAACATGATTACACCGCTACGCGATACTCCCACAAATCTAGGTTCTACATCCAGACCGAAGCATCGACCATGGCTCTCCATAACCGCCCTGCCAACCCCTCATTTGTCAATTTCTCACCATGTACTTGAAGCAGTGGAAGCTAGATGAATGAACTCCACAGAGGAGATACTCCAAGTGGTACACAATGCGTCGCTTATGGAGTGTGGCTGGCTGGCTTTCAGTGTCCTCGTATTTATCTAATGCTGCCTTGCAGGATTGGCATTCAGCCCCAGCGGGCACCTGTCACGCTCTTTTTTGGCTCATCTTCTGCTTTAACATCTCATATATGACCGGTTCATTTCTCTCCACAGTGTTCGCTTTTGCAATCTACCACTCCACCGCCTTTTTCGTATCCCTAAAACACATCGATAGTTGATAGAAGCCTAAACTGTAGATCTCAATTAGCATGTCACAAGACCCCATCATAACCAAAGGATTGCTTGCCAATTCCGGAGACAATGGTATGTTGCATATACTCCATCGCAATCTCAAGCTCCCTATGCCAGCTCCTCACAGGCTAACCACCCCAGGCCCCGTTCCCATCCGCCGAGAAATCAGAGACCTTGAACAAAACTACCCAGACGTATGGAGCCTCTATCTCCTAGGCCTCGACGCATTCCAGAAGCTCGACGAAAATGATCCCTTGTCGTACTATCAAATTGCTGGTGAGCATTTTCCAACTCACAACTTCACAGCTTTGCCGCTGCCGTAGACAGAGTAGCAGTTGGCCGGTAAACCACTATACTGACTGACAAGAACAGGCATCCACGGCCGCCCCTACAAAGCCTGGCCCAACGATGCCGGTAGCGAACAACCAGCAGGATCCGGCGGCTATTGCACGCACAACTCCATTCTCTTCCCAACATGGCACCGCCCCTACCTTGCTCTCTTTGAAGTAAACCCCCCCCCAATCCAACCACCCCTCTCCGCTAACATTCACCCCCCACCCCAGCAAACCCTCAGCACCCTCATCACCTCAATCGCCACTAGCTTCCCCTCCCCCGCCGACCAATCTCGCTACCTAGCCGCCGCGCGCGATTTCCGCATGCCGTACTGGGACTGGGCATCACCGCTGCAGGCCGGCGACAGCGTGCTACCTGCTTCGCTGCAAACGGAGACGGTGCATGTTGTAACGCCGAGTTCTGCGGGGAAGACGATTAAAATGAAGAATCCGCTATATAGCTTTGAATTCCATCCACTGAACCCGGCGCCGGGGGATTTCCCGCTGAAGAATGTAAGTCGGGTTGTCTGTTGTCCGATCTGTTATACTACCCCTATCGACAATCTTGCCCCCCTCGATCCTGCGAAAAGTCTCCACCCATCTAACCCCTTACCTCGACTAATCACCCCCCCCAACAGACCGGCCGCGGCCCCTTCACCCCCAACCCCTTCGCCACCTACACCTCCTCGGTCCGCTACCCGGTCCGACACACCTCGACCTCGCAAAACGCCCAAGCCGAAGCCGCCTTCGAGCAACAAGTGCGCAACCTGCGCGAGCTAGTCTTCTACCTCGTCTCCGCCTACGACCGTTACGGCCCCTTCAGCAACAATCAGTGGAACCAGGGCCAGCCGGGAATTTATGGCAGTATCGAGGGCGTGCATGATACCGTGCATGGGGTAGCCGGCGGAGGGGGCCATATGAGTGTGATTCCGTATGCAGCGTTTGATCCGCTGTTTTGGTTGCATCATTGGTGGGTATACATTTCTTTGAGGATAGCTGAGAGTGGGAATGCTGATATGCGGATATAGTAATGTTGACCGCCTGTTTGCGCTCTGGCAAGCCATTCACCCCGATGGCCGGGATAGCTTTGTCACGGCCCAACCCACCGAGTCCGGCACTTTTACTACCGCAGTCGGCAGTACGGAAACCGAAACCTCACCGCTTACGCCATTTTACAATGCCGCGGACTCCTTCTGGACATCGGATGGAGTACGCAGCACATTGACTTTGGGTTACGCGTACCCCGAAACGCAATCATGGAATTTTGCAACCCCGGAGGAACTTCAGTCGTCTGTTGCGGATGCTGTCAACCGGCTTTATGGAGGGAGCTCTGTTGCTAGTATGGTCAGAAGGAGTGCTAAGGGGGGCGTGAATACCATGGCGCAGGTGAAAACAGCTGGGACGGCACGTGGCTTGCCCCAAATGAAAATGGCTGTGAAGGCGCCTGCTGAAACGGGCCAGGAGACAACCTGTGATATTGACAACGGTAACGGCAATGGGAATGCCAATGGGAATCCTTTCATAGTGACTCCTACAATAAGGAATGGGGATATAGGCGCTCAGGCACCTATGGCCGAGAAAGCAAGTAACGGAGACGGGCAGCAAAGCAAACAGGTAGCCAAGATGGAAAAAGCGAGCAACGAAGAGCACGCCACAAACGGAAAAGGAACCAACGGAAATAGCACCACACCCGACCCCCAACCAACGAACAAACCGACACCCAACCCCCTCGCCCCCAACAACAAATACCTAGAATGGCTCACCAACATCCGCGCCCAAAAACACTCCCTCGGCGGCACCTTCCACGTCTCCATCTTCCTCGGGCCCATCGCCACCCCAGACCCCGCCGGCTGGTCCACGGCCCCCAACCTCATCGGCACCTTCACCGTCCTCGGGGACTCCCCAGACACCGGCTGCGCCAAGTGCCAACGGGACCGCGAAGCGCACCTGAGCGTGACGGGCCAGATCCCGCTGACGATGGCGCTGGCGGAGAGGGTTACGAGCGGGGAGTTGGCGGGGCTGGGGGTTGAGAGCGTGGTGCCATATTTGCGGGAGAATCTGCATTGGAGGGTGGTGACGATGGATGGGGCGGAGGTTCCAAGGGGGCAGGTGGCGGATTTGAAGGTGTCGGTTGTGAGTAATGAGGTTAGTGTGCCTGGGGGGCCTGGGAGGCTTCCGGTGTATGCGGAGGAGGTGAGGGTTCATCCGGAGGTTACTACGGCGGCGGATGGGAGTGGGAGGGGAGAGGGGACGGGGCTTGTTGATGTGGGGGAGACGTGAGTGGTGAGTATTGTGGTTGCTTGGGTGGTGGGTAGAGTGGGCTTGTTGGACTGTCGTTGACGATTCGGAGGGTTCGAGGAGGGAGCATTCTTTAGGTGCATTTGACTGCCCGTTGTGGGTTCCTTTTCGCGTGAGAGACTAAGAGACTGGATGGATGATCCGACTCGTAACGTCTCACTTGGGCCCGACAAGATTGGAGCTATTTTCATTTGGAACACTGTGCACATATGCTCGCCATGTGATGAAAAACGTCAAGTGAAAGTCTTGTGTATGGCAAGCGCAGCTGGAAGAACCCCTAGAACCGGTGTAACGCGTCGCTCAGACATATATAATTTTCGCAGCGTTCCTTTTTTGCATTCGATGACCAGAAGTTTGCTAGAATTCAGTGCTGTCGCATACATGGTGCCAAAATACAGCGTAGGTTTAAAATTCCAAGGCGTTTGCACAGTCCGGCTTATATTTGCTGATCAGTTGTAAACATCCTTTCGCTGCGTTCTGTACTCACCGCGAATAGAATAGTACAGTCGTTCAGCATCCTCCATGTTGTTGTGTTTCCAACGCGGTATTCATGCAGCCCATCAAAACGGGGGTCGTCCGGGACCTCACGCTTCGGATGCATGAACCCGTAAGCTCTAACGCAGGGAAGCGGAAGGGGCTGCAATTAGGTACTGGTTGGGGGGGATGTTTGTTTATTCTTCAGTGATTAGTAGAACCGAGGTTTAGTGGTGGATGACAACCGGCCGAATGCCCGGCATTTCTGGAACGCTCGTCATGGAGGTAGAAGAATTGAAAAAACTGATCTCAACATGGCTGATGTGTGTTCGAGGTTAGCCTGGGCGGTGCATCCTAAACGGCGTACCCGGCGTACCCGTCGCTAGCTAACGCAAGGTATGATAGTTCAGAGAAGCGTGATGGTATACTGTCGCCTTCCAAGCGTGTCAAGACCCCCATAGCTTTCCCACATCGACTCTTGCATCATCGATTTTGGATCCTCCATTGCGCGAACTGCATCCGAGCTCCCACTCACTCTGTATGTTCCGAGGCGCTTGAATTGGCCTCGCATCCCATTGTCCGTTTTCTTGAGAATCAACCCCTCACATCGATTGTTGTAAGCGGCGACCATCGTCTCACTTCGCATGATGGGAAGACAATAGAACGGGTCTCTGGGCTCTTCAGACTTGTCGCTTGGTACGTCCCAATATCCTATCCAGGATACACGAATCAGTGTTTCTGCGAGAAGGACCTGGGGATCCCGCTCTTCTGGACCAGACACTTCTCGCGCGGAAAATAAGGGCCCACAGACCAGTCTTAGCGTCTTGCTTTCTCCATCCTCCAGCGGAAAGTTTGCGATAGGTGCTGTCGTGACATTAACGACCCGAATTAGTATTTTGCCGTAGATCTGCGATGCACTCCAGCCAATTCCAATTGGAAGGTTGATAGGTCCATTGACAGAGGCCCACGACCAGGAAGGCGCACGAGACTGCAGAGGGCCAGCGTAACTACCCTTGCTCTTGTCCTTGAGGGTCCAGCATAGCTGTGCTTCCAGATCTCGTCTCCACAGTCCCCAAACATAATCATCTCCTGTCTCCTGCTGAGCTTTTTGTGCGAGGCCGGATATTGCAACTAGCTTATCGCTATCGCGTGTCAATTTGCCGGTCGTGTACTTCGTAACAAGGCTCGGCCACCGCTTCGAGAGCGTGTCAATGCCTCGGTTCGATGGCTGATATTGGCCATAGAAATCTGGTAGCTGGACCTGAAATGTCTCGCAAGCTAAGCTCTCCCTACATTCCCAGAATAACTGCTGCTCGGAAAACCAAATGACTCTTGGTGCGAGGACTCGTTCTTGTAGCACCCAAGATCGTGTGGCCAGAGGGGAACTGGTGATCGATGATCTGTAGTAGGACGATTCCTCGTGTACAATGTGCAGAGCACCATCAACTCTCACGCGCACCCCTCTCACGCAACGTAAGACCTGCTCCTTTCGATTGTAGAAACACCCAAAGCTACCGTTGGTGGCACTCGCTGCTGCGATGTTCAGACTTGAACAGCCATACACCGACCCCATTTTAGCTGCCTCCTGACGCCAATCCAACTCGTCGTCTTGGACTATACACAAGCTATCGATCCATAGATACTTGAAACCAAGTAAGCGGGTGATACCGATGGCATGCCTGAATGTAAGACACAGCTTTTGCTGAGGGATTTTGTCTTGCATAGATCGCAGATTGTCTTTTGTTAGGTTGAAGAGCTTCAAGCCACCCCAGCAGTGACTCAATGTCACGTAATGTGGCGGTGTCGGTAGTTGCTCTGAGTAACATATTCGGACATCACTAGCGTCAATCTCGATAAGACGCGTAGGCATAGCGTAATTTGGTACGGTGCATTTCTGATGTGTCGCGTTGCAACATTCCAGCCAGTGACTAATCAGCCGAAAGGAGGCGGGAGACATTGTCGAGGCTCCTAAAGCAAGTTGCTGGTCTATAATTCAATAGTTATTTCGATTGTGCTTTCAAACGGAGTTAGGTGACCTACCTTTTTGATCCGTTGGCGTCAAGGTCAGCATAGCCAGTACAGATAGCCTCGGGGGAACGAATTTTAGTCCTACGTTCCAGCTTCTGACTTGGGCTATATCGAACTTGAAGGTAGTCCTGTTTGGGTGTATAGTAAGCTGACCATGCAGCGTGTTTATCACACGTCGTGCTTCTGGTGTGAATGATGAGATTTGACGGGACACCTCGTTGAGAAACATCAAACACATAGTACATCCTTCTGTAACAGAATCTTTCAGCGTGGATAGATTGTGATGGCTGTAGATAGACTCGGACCCTCCTTTGCAAGTCTCAACAACGTGTGCCCAGTCGGTAAAGGGTTGGCGACACTTCTCACACAGGCCATCTGTTTGATCTACATCCATATCGATCCGCTGTTCTCGGCCGCCTGCCGGATGGAATCTGTATTGTATCTCTGATGTGGCCCGCGATCAAGCTCGAGGCCGGCGTGGTGAGAGCCGCAAGTAGGTGAAGTACACGTGATCGAGACCGTTGCCCCGCTTTTGCGGTCCCCAAAAGCTTGGCAGGTGCCAAATCCACTCTCGAGGTCTGCGAGTGCAGCCACCAGCCATGTCGAGCATCACGCCGCAGATCCATCGAAGCAAGGCTTAGGTGGGGCGTTGAAGGTTATACACCTTTCCTTTTCACCACACCTCTCTTCCCTCCGGCCCAATTTTCACGCTCTTAATATCAAGGAGACTTGAACATCCTGCTTGTAGAGAGCCCTAATTTCAACGTCTACCGGTCTCCTGATCGCAGTTGGCTTGCTCCCTCGGCTCCGCACATTACTCGGCACGGCACGAGTGACGATCTAACGCCGTGCAGATGGGCGGCAGCAGCTGAGCTCAGAGCCGCCATCGGGACTGGAAGAAAAAAGCAGGAAAGAATGTAGGTGCTACATTTGACAGAGGAGGGGGCTTTCGGCAATCCGACCGGAATCTTTTGAGACTGAGATTAAGGCCAGGTATTTAGAACAGGAAAGTAGCAACGACGGGAGAAAGGGGAAGCCATCATATAGACTGACATGGCGGTGGAGCACGTCTCGACGAGGGGCGATCCCATTACAAACATGATCCCTAGGGCGGTGGTATAGCCTCGCCTCTGGACATGCGTTGGGTGTCTTTCAGAGGGTTCCCGTTTCGGCGCCCTCGGGTCCAGAAACCGGGCACCTGCGCCTCATCGTCTAAAGTTAACGAGAAAGATACGATTGGACTACCGGAGGACGAGAGGGAAGGCGCCTGAGCAGAGCGTGATCAGCCTAGGTGGTGGGTGAGCGGAGGGTGAATCGAGCCTGAACAAAGGCGGCGATGCTGACTAACCCGTTCGGGACGGCATCCAAAAAAATCTTATGTTCAACTACCGTGCAAGAAACACCTTCTAACGCCTATTTACCTATTCGGATCGCTATGAAGTAAACCAACAGGAATGAGATCGCCGTATAAGTCCCAGATAAGTGCTTAAGCGATTCCTCTTCTCAGCAAAAATTGCCACCAGCCTCCACTCCTAGCCTCGAAAGCTGCCACGATAACCTAGAATACCAAACACCCTACCAAACACCCTTCATAGCTCACTTCATGGCTCCCTTCATGGCTTTCTACCAAACTCTCTACATGCTTCAAAATACGCGTCGGTCGGGCGCATAACACACGTCAAACAGTGCTTCAAAAAATGCTTCTACATGGCTTCTGTTGGAAACAGGAAACAGTAGTGTTACCCCTGTGGTCAGTGATCTTCGCTCAGAGCCCTATAGGGCTGGCGCTAGGGGGTTCAGAGTTTTCACCTTCTTCCTCCCTTCGTAGTCCCTACTTTCTATAATCAATATACATGCACATGCACATACTTCTTCTGACCCTCATATAACAACAGCTTCCTACCTACTCGCCTACCTACATGTTCAGCTACCAACTCAGCTACCTACTCGTTCGCCTACTCACCAGGCTACTCGCTCCAAAACATGCTTCAAAACATGCTTCATGCGACGCGTTCGAACACTCGTCATTCGCTTCATGGCTCACTTCATAGTACGCTCCATACATGCTTCATAACACAAGCTAACTAGCTCAATAGAAAGCACCCGTCATGGCTCGATACCAAACTCTCTGCCGAACTCCCTACTCGTTCCCTTTGGGCCTAGCGCAAACTCTGAGCACGACATAAATAGTGTTCCATGTACCTTCTTTCTTCTGTATTCTTAAACTCCTAGTTATAGCTACCTCTATTGATTCAAACATTCGATTCACGGTTCCACTGAATTGATTCTAGGCACGGTCCCAACACTTACAGGTCCGATATTAAGTACGTGGCGCCCACTTTCTTGCAATCTGCTTCAGTTTATGGCAATCTGCTTCAGTTCGATAACCTGCTTCAATTCTGGCACTATGCTTCAATTTTGGTATCCTAATCCAATTCGGCACCCTGCTTCCACGCCTGAGCGGCTTCTCCTAGAATATTTCTCCCAGGCTCAAGACCATGCCGTCAGGTTCAATTCATGCCGCCAAGGTTCAGTTCGGCCATCGTTTCCACCCCTAAGCGGCTTCTCCGATATTTCTCCCGGGCTCAAGACCGCTGAGGAAGGTTTTTTATAATATGTACTAGAAGACCTTGCCTTAAAGAGACTCGTGCTAGGGGAACATGACTCCTAAAAACTGGGCCTACGAGAGATTTGCTCTGGGAATACTGGGCTTAAGACAATGGGAGACTAGGTTTAGAAGACTTGGCAGCAATCAATAAAGAATTATTTAATAGGAAGTGCTTAAGTGCAAGATGTAGGTACGCTCTTAAGAAAAAGTAATAGTCTTAAAACAGCAGTAGTCTTAGAACAGTAATAATCTCGGGACGGCAGTAGCCTTGGGACAGCAGTAGTCTTGGGACGGCAGTACAAGAAATGTCGCAGGACAGACACTGTCGTAGGACGAGGAGAGGTCGCAGGGCGAAGGACGTTGTAGGACAAGGAAGGTCGCAGGACGAGGGAGGTTGTAGGACAAGGTAGGTCGTAGGACAAAAGACGTCGCAGGACAGACACTGTCGTAGGACGAGGAGAGGTCGCAGGACGAAGGATGTCGTAGGACAAAAAATGTCGCAGGACAGACACTGCCTATGGCTATAGTACGGGCCCTTCACATCATATCCAACAGTATGCGCCAGAACTGAATGCCGCTATCTTAATCAGCGCTTACCCTACGGAGCGAAACAATTAGGAATCGATTGAATGACTCTAACCTCTATTTCCTGCTGCCTTTCCCAATACCCCAGGAGTCCCCTTTCATTCTCAACTTTCCTTGCGATGTAGTCACGCACCTATCAAATATCACCCTTTAAAACGTACACACCTTCAGCACGGTTCATGATCCCCACCAAGCTTCTTAAGCAGCACGGTGCTATACCGATTCACACAATCACACCAGGCGATACATGAGCTTCGTAAAAGTACAGCATAGGAAGACACGCGCCTACCACAACCTTGAAGCCCAACCTTGAAGTCCTACGAACAGCTTCAACCAGGGTACACTTACGCACCAACCAACTTTGGAGCCTAGACCTCGCTCTTGGGACCTATGTAGTAGACCCTCCTATGTGACTTTTTCTTCCGAGGCGGTGCATATTTATGAGGAACAAAGCGAGGATCTAGTTGGGAGGTATATTGCCAATCCAGCACTACTTCACATATACCTTAAAGGACGGCAGAGTATGACAGCACTTGGATATAGTAACATCGGGAAAAGTCAACACCCTCATGACTAGGATGGCAGTGTGGACAGGAACCATGGGTTTAAAGCACATATGGAAATAGATGAGTGCATCTTTCGATGTATATAGTCAATATATAGTCACCATGACGCATAGCTGCCATTTGGCGGCAGGGACGGTCTATGAAGAAGAAGAAGAAGAAGCCTATACACTCTTTAAGCGTACACGGCCTTTGAGCGTACACAGCTTTTGAGCGTACACAGCTTCTGAGCGTATATACCTTTGAGTGTACATACCCTCTAAGCGCCCACACCCTTTAAATGTATATACCCTTTAAACGAACACATCTTTTGAGCGTACACACCCTCTGAGCGTACACACCTTTTGACCGTACACACCCTTTGACCGTACACACCCTCTAAGCGTACATACCTTCATGCGTACATACCCTTTGAAGGATTACACAGGCATAATGGAACGCACTATATAGGCCGGAATCATTTCGAGGGGTGGATCCACGAAGTGGACTCCGTGATATGGTTGAGAAAGTAAAGTTTTCCTTCGCAGGTCCGTCGCGCCTCCTATCCTTCCGGGAACGTTCCCATCGCTTCACGAAGGTTAGGCTTAAACCATGTAGTAGACTTCGTGTTGTGGTTTACAGAATAGGCTCGTCCTTCTTGAATCTTCCGCGCCTTTCATTCTTCTGGTAAAGGGTCCAGCTCTGACGTCTGCCGGTGCATCTGTTCAGCCTCCTCGCATTTTCCCTGCTGCTGAAGCGTTGACGTAAGATTTTTCATGCTGCCAAGCGTATCAGGATGTTCCTTGCGAAGCATCTTCTTTCTCAGCATTAAAGTTTGTCGATGCATCTGCTCGGCCTCCTCGTACTTCTCTTGATTATGTAGCACTGCTGCGAGATTGTTCATGCTGACAAGCGTATCAGAATGTTCCTTGCCAAGCATCTTCTTCCTCAGCTCTAACGTTTGTCGATGCATCTGTTCAGCCTCCTCGTACTTCTCTTGATTATGTAGTACTACTGCGATATTGTTCATACTGACAAGCGTATCAGGATGTTCCTTGCCAAGCATCTTCTTTCTCAGCTCTAATGTTTGTCGATGCATCTGCTTCGTCTCTTCGTACTTCTCTTGACTATGTAGCACTGCCGCGAGATTTCTCATGCTCATCAGCGTGTTGAGATGTTCCTTCCCTAGTACCTTCTTTCTCAGCGTCAGTGTCTGTCGATGCATCTGCTCAGCCTCCTCGTACTTCCCTTGACTATCTAGCACTATCGCGAGATTGTTCATGCTATCAAGCGTATCAGGATGTTCCTTGCCAAGCACCTTCTTCTTCAGCTCTAACGTTTGTCGATGCATCTGCTCAGCCTCCTCGTACTTCCCTTGGCTACGTAGCACTATCGCGAGATTGTTCATGCTGTCAAGCGTTGACGGATGTTTCTCGCCAAGCATCTTCTTCATCAGCATCAGCGTCTGTCGATGCATCTGCTCAGCCTCCTCGTACTTTCCTTGAATACCTAGCACTATCGCGAGATTGTTCATGCTGTCAAGCGTTGACGAATGTTTCTCGTCAAGCATCTTCTTCTTCAGCATCAGCGTCTGTCGATGCATTGATTCTGCCTCGTCGTACTTGCCCTGATATCTTAGAACTTCTGCGAGATTGTTCATGCTGTCAAGCGTTGATGAATGTTTCTCGCCAAGCATCTTCTTCTTCAGCATCAGTGTCTGTCGATGCATCTGTTCAGCCTCCTCGTACTTCTCTTGATTATGTAGCACTACCGCAAGATTGTTCATGCTGTCAAGCGTTGACGGATGTTTCTCGCCAAGCATCTTCTTATTCAGCATCAGCGTCTGTCGATGCATCTGTTCAGCCTCCTCGTACTTTCCTTGGCTATCTAGCACTATCGCGAGATTGTTCATGCTGCCAAGCGTTGACGGGTGTTCCTTGTCAAGCACCTTCTCCTTCAGCATCAGCGTCTGTCGAAGCATCTGCTCAGCCTCTGCATACTTTCCATTAACTTTAAAGCACCATCCTACATTAGAAAGTAGCTCTCGATGAGATTCCTCAAGATTACCAAAGTATTCCTGAAAGCTGAGCACACGTTGTGCATGAGGTAGATATGTCGTCCACGTAGCTCTGTTCTCATGTTCGGGAAATGGAAAGACTTTTACTACCTGTATGAGCGCTTTTCCACTCCACAAGCTCATTTGGCCTTTTGTTTTCAACCAGTTATGCATTGCTATTTGCACTAGTCGATGGATTTCGTAGGAGTCTTGGCCGTTACGTTTAGTGATGAAGGCATATGAACTTAATGTTCCAATCGCTTCTAATTGCTTGAGCTTCGTTGCTGGTGGTAGAAGAGAGAGAGGAATATCTTGCTGAGCGACACAAGACATAAAACAGAGATACTCTTCAGCAAGTTGATCGCGACTTGAAATCTGACGGAAAGAAATCAACCACGTTGAAGCGATAGGGTTTTTGACCTCCCTATATCGGCCTTGATCCTCGAACTCTTCGCTGAGCAGGTGTAAAAGGTCGTCGTCGTTGCCTTCGTAGAGGGCTAGGTATTCGGAGACAGACATCATATTTTTATTCATATAGGCTGCTGCTTGCTTTATTGCGAGCGGAAGGTGGGTGAGATTGTCGAGTAGATTGGCTGTGACATCTTTCCCTTCCGTCAAGCTGTTGTTGATCAAACTCGTCTCTAAGAGTTTCTGGGAATCACTCTCGCTCATCTCTCTTAGTATGATGACATTCACCCCAGCTTCTTTGGCTGCGGCCTCCAGGTTCCGGGTCGTGAAGAGAATCGACCCTTTTCGGCTGAACGGAAGATAGTCGGCTAGGGCAGGAGAGCCACTACTCTCATTACTCTCGTCGGCTCTGTCGTAGAGCATTTCCACGTCATCAGCGTTGTCGATAATTAACAACCATCTGCCAGCGCTTTCCTGGCTTAGGAATGTCTTTACGAGCACCTTGACATCTGCTTTGTCCTCAATTATACCAGGTATTTCAAGGACCTGGCCGATATCACGATAGCTCTTCTCAAAACTCGTAGTCGATATGGCCGAGATCCAGAACACTGAACGATCAGGAGATGCTTTCTTCATGCGGAAGGCAGCTTCGAGGGCGATCTGGGTCTTGCCCACTCCTCCAAGGCCTGTAATGGCAACCCGTTGGCAGTCCTCATCAGAGTCCTCCGGATCGAGCTTTGCGAAGAGTTCCTCGAGTTGAGAATGGCGACCGATGAATTGTTTGTTACGACCAAAGGGAACCAGCCAGTGCGCCTTTGGTGGAACTGGAATGAAGTTAACTTGTGTCCAGAATTTCTTATATATTAATCACTGAAGATAAGACATGATAGTGCTGTTTGTTTCCCTTGTGTTTTGACAGAAATCTCTTATAAAAGTATATAATGGTTGATTATTTTCTTGACTGAGAATAAAAAATTAATTTCAATATCACGTTTTTAAGATAAGCAGGAAATCAGCGAACTGAAGAGTCAGTGAGAGTAGAAACCTTCGAAATGATTCCGGATTAATGTAAAGACTGAACTCTCAAGCCACATTAAACCCAGTTTCCATGTCCCCGTAGAAGAAGTGGTTGAGTTATAGCAAAAGAAGTCGAGCTGCGACAGGGCCGTTCAATGAAGAATAGTTACATACTCTGAGTTGCTGCCGCTATGTATTTGTCTGCGGGAACCCACTCTTTCAAGAATGCCTTCATACAAGCTGCGGCAGTTGCCGCGGCATAGTTCTGCCACCCTTTGTTCTTGTGACTATCTGCGTAGTCACAAACCCCTTTGATCACGACACAAGGGAAGTTATCCCAAACTCCAGCACCTTCCATCTCGAACGCAATAACATTCTCCTTGGCAGCAATTGCGTCACGATCCTCGCCCGAATTCATGACGGCGTCTCCAGATGCGATCAAGCCGTAATGTATAACGGGCTCCTGTGCCGTAGTACTGTCCATAGCTTTTATTAGCCGGCGGCGAGGTACCAACTTGTTATCGTTGCACTTGAGTTCCGAACAGGATGATTCAAGGGCAGTCTGGCAGACCTCATCCTCTTTCTTCGCGCATTTGCTGCACAGGGTGCAAGCTGTTAAGTCGTGATGCTTATGTCGGTAAGTTGGCTCAAAGAGCTTATCCGCGTCCGCGCCAGGATATCGAGCTTTTTCGACGCCTAGATTCTGCTCTAGATCCATAAGGTGATGAGAAGCGTTGTCCCTTAAGCGCATCCGACCTCTGTTCCCTTTTAACTTGGCTAAGAGTGCTCGAATTTCAGTGTTGGGCCTGGCTAAACTATCCTGTAGGGTATCCTTCCTGATGAATTTATTGGGCAATTTCCTTCCAAAGTCGTACTCTATGAGTCCGTCGCTGATGATGACATCGCCAAGCAAGATCTCCTCATCATCGTCGGTATCATGGGGCACTCCACCGCAGATACCGACGACCAACGCCAACCTGATCCCTTCAAAGCTAGATCGGAAGCTTGCCGCTACACCCGCTGCATTGCCCTTGCCCATGCCTGGCATATATGCTAGTACAATATTGTGGGTACCAATCACGCCCGTCGTGTATGCATTTGGATCTCCAGGCGCCTTTCCATATGACTTCCCCTCATCATCCCAGAAGATGTCAAACAAAGCCTCTACTGCATCGGCCTCTGATCGTAAGGCGCATATGATAGCAATCTCGAAAGATTTGCGTTGTGAAGGGGGTAAAGGCTTCGTCATAACGAGGTGGATCCTGCAGGAATACGGCGCGAGATGTTCCTGACGGAATCTGGCGATGCGGCCCTACTAGTAACAGTCAGCATATTACTTCAAGTTAAGTGCGGAGATCATATACTGGTTATGGTGTTTCTACCGATGGAGAGATACTCGAGGCTGGTCAGAAGTCGCCAGACGCAAGGCGCAAGTGGACGAGGCAATGAAATGCTGAATAAATTCGAGCCTAATGAGCGCACAAGTGTGAATGCATGGCGAGCGACTCGTGTAGCAATTAGACAACCAACAAGCTGCGACATATCAGACGTTCCCTCTGTTAGTCTTAGAGGTCTGAGATGAACAGCGGCCCTGTTGGAAGTCTGTCTTGGCCCTACGGAGGTACTCTAGAACTAAGCTTATCCGAAGCGAAGAATGAGCTTAGAGCGGGACACGGATATCCTATGTAAATGATATTCTAATAACTTAGAGGGCGCATCTGAGTTAATACTCAATGAGTTAGACACATGAATATGATATATGAAAAATGAAAAATGAAGCTATTTCCAACTCTGCCTCTCTCGAGCACTGCGTTGACCTTGGCTTTGTTCATCTTAATTCCATCGGGACTAATGATGAACTCTAGAAACTCGTCGGTCTTCTAAGGAACGAACAATACCGAACTTCCTGCAGGTGAAGTTGACGGTCGTATGAATTTCTTCGCAAGATTTTCATCAACGTACGGCTTCAGCAGCCCGGTGAGAAATTCTAGTAAGAACAACTAAAGGAATTTGACTTCGAAGATCATCTGCACGATGCTGTGTTGCTGCTTCCAATAGCGCGAGTCTTTACAAAGTCTCTAAGCACGCATCATAGAACAATTCAAACTCTGTCACAATCAGCGTAGTGAGAAAGATCGCAAGCACTCTGACCTGTAATGTGATCGAGACCAGAAACGTAAAGGATAGCGGATTCGCAGACTATCACTAGATATCGAAAGCCTAAAAATTCCGGAAGCCGACAGATGATGCTTGAACAAAACTTGACAGATTTGAGCGTCTCGGTATAACTGCATTTCTTGACCTTAACTACCTTATCTTAACAGTTGCTGATACTAGCTGTTATGACTACGCAAAAGAACTTCGTCACCAGGCGAACAAGAACTCAATCTTCACAACCAGGGGATGGAGTATGCTCTACAGCCACTCAACATCATGATACGGCAACGACCAGCTATAAAATATGGACAAAGCTATTATCAGAAGAGAAGTACTACAAAGGGCTGTTCAGATGCGTCAGTCGATGTATAGAATAAGGCTGAGCTGTTGCGACGAAGGCGTCGCTTCCCTGTTATGCAGTGGGTTTTTTGAGCCTAGAGTGCCCTGTAAGTGCTCGGCGTCAGAAAAGCCATCGAGCCCGTGAGAAGTGACCCAAAACTCTTCGCTCACTTGATGGTGAAGAATTTGATTGTGCATTGATCCAATAAGGTTTCATCACCTGCCCTCAGTCCCAGGACAGTTCTCTCATAAGGCCTAATATAGGTTTGATCCCTTTTACAATCTACTTTCTGATTCATACTACTATCGTTACAAAAATAATGTAAACAGATTGAAAATGTTTGATAAGTCTTGAATTTAATTTGAATTGTCAGTCTTATCTATAAACAAGTTCAGCAGATCTGCTATTTGGATTCAGTTACAGTCATTTCAGACTTTTGTGTCCTGCGACTCTGCACTGCTTTATGTAGCTCAGGATCGAATCAGGAATGCTCAGGAAGTGCTCAGGAAGTGCTCAGAAATGCCTACCTTCGTAAAGCAGCATCGGCTCACCTTCAGAGCTAGAAGCGGAAATGAAGGAAGCTTTTCGTGTTTATGTCTATAGAGGTGAATGCTTTAGCGACAACGGTCCGGCCACAGGAAATAAGGGTTCCTCTTGCATCTTTGCTCGCCTGGCCAAGCAAGAAACAAGGAGTCTGAACCGATACACCACGAGTGATGAGTCCCTGCTTTGGGGCACAGCCATGTCAAAGTCAACAAGATCTGTTTACGGAAAAGAAAAGAGACTTGAAGTCGGCGTGTCGGGTATCCGTGCCCCACCCTAAGCTCACCCTTTACCTGCGGGGTACTGTATAATCTGAACTCAATCTCCCCCCGGCTCATTTCTACGAGACACAAGACCTGATTATTCTCTTACTACAACTGCACCTACTTACCGCTCATCTTCCGCAGTCTTGCTCTTGTCTGCTCTGTTCGGCATGCCTGGTATACACAACTGCTAAGCTCATTTCTCAAGAAGGAGCCAGCTGTGGACAGTGAGAATCCTCGTAGAACTTGAAGAGATGGTATTGACACGTCTACCAAGAACACCTCGTAAACTTGACGACAGCTTCCCTACCTTTCAGCTCTTCATACTAGGTATACCACTGAACCCCTAGTCATCTTCTCACGACCTATAACTGATCCTGTTATCAGCAATATGTCGAGTGGCAGAGCCCATCGCCCTGGCATCCTGGTACGGAAGACTCAATAATCTTTCCTACGGTCTCTAATGTTCGATAGCTTTCCATACGCATGGGTCATGATCAGAGACTTCGACGTCGGAGATAAAAGCAACGCTTCCTTCTACGCTGGGATCTTCATTTCTACCTTCTCCTTTGCCGAAAGCCTCACTGGCCTGTTCTGGGGAGGTTTTTCAGATCGAATCGGTCGGAAGCCAGTGCTTCTTATGGGCTGTGCCGGCACAATGTTATCCCTGGTCTGTGTCGGCTTTGCCTCAAACTTTTGGCTAGCTTTGGCAGGCAGGGCCCTCGGTGGATTACTCAGTCAGTACTCCATATGTTTATTATCTCTCCGGACAAGTAACTTACTCGATTGAAGATGGGAACATTGGAGTCGTTCAGACCATGGTTGGAGAGCTGGTCAAGAAGCCAGAGCATGAGCGTAAGATCGGCGCCTTCGGTACTATAAGATATAGAATTGACGGTAGCAGCTCGAGCGTACGCGGTCATGCCGTTTGTATGGAGTATAGGTACAATCATCGGGCCAGCGATCGGCGGCACTTTGGCAAAGCCAGCGGAATCAATGCCCAGCATATTTTCCCCTAATGGAATCTTTGCTACTTTCCCCTTTCTTCTCCCGAATCTTGTTTGCGCCACCCTCCTTTTAATCAGCATACTAGCCGGCTATTTCCTCCTCGTGGAGACCCATCCGAATATGCAGCCTTGGAGCACACCGGACGAGCTGGAAATAACCGTGGCCGAAACGCCACTTGTGATGACATCTGGTGCTATGGCAAATGATGGCGTTGACCTACGTGCTGAAAGTTACGGTACCTTCAACAATGTTGATATTGAGGAAGAAAAGCAATGGACTGTAAACGCGGACGGTACATCTAGACCGTTGTCGATATCGTCGGGTACCAATTCCAAGGTCTTTACAAAGAAAGTGGTCATGATTGTCATTGCTCTGGGGATCTTCACGTATCACTCAATGACCTATGATCATCTTCTTCCTATCTTCCTGCAAGACGAACGCAGCGGCGACATCTCAACCTTGGCGGCATCTGCGTTAGATATACCTGGAGGCCTAGGCATGTCGACGCAAGCCGTAGGAATCATCATGTGCGTCAACGGCCTGATTGCACTTTTCATCCAGGCCGTCATTTTCCCCCTTTTCGCAACTTGGCTTGGACTTTGGAAAGTCTTTGTGATGGTTACGCTACTTCATCCTATCGAGTACTTCGTCGTTCCATTCCTTGCGTTGCTGCCAGAGAATTCAATTTATCCAGGAGTTTGGGCATGCCTGACCTTGCGAAACTTCACCTCCATCCTGGCTTATCCGGTTCTCCTCATATTGTTGAAAGAAGCTAGCCCGAACTCGTCGGTCCTGGGGAAGATCAACGGTCTTGCTGCTTCTGCAGGCGCTGCATGTCGCACAATTGCCCCTCCAGTAGCCGGCTATCTCTACGGCGTTGGGGTTCATATGGGGTTCACCGGTCTAGCATGGTGGGCTAGTGGGTTAGTTGGGATCGTTGGAGTAATCCAGATGTTCTGGATCGACAGATCCAAGAATAAGAAAGCTACCGTGACATCTTCCGTTGCTCCATGTCTTGCACCTCTTCCATCTGGTTTAAGAAGGAGGGAGGTAGTTCATATCATGATTGCAGACGTTGACGAGACTATCGCCGATTGCGTCGCTAACGATGTCGCTGAGGATACGAACGAGGAGGCCTAGGTTGTAGATGTGATGATGGCCAGCAGATTTCTCCTATTGATTATATCCCTTGAACGTTTCAATTTCGTTGCTGACCGCTTTAGCGTGGGAGTTTGGCGCTTTAGAAGGGCAAGAGGACTACGAGGGCATTAGTTTAGGAGGCTGCATTACCAAGGTACTTGGTACAGTTAGACTTACATGGGAATTCTCTACATCAGAATCAATAATACGTTTCTACGGAGCATATCATTGATCTACACTGAATCTCAGCCTATCACGTGCATAGGGCAAGGCAGAGGTTTTGCCGAGGTCAATCTACGTGAGTAATGTCATCGCGTAACCCTCGTCTCTAATCCCACTTCTGATCGAAGATACCTCATCCGGCCCATGGACGATACGTCCTTGCCTAAGTCTGGATGATACGCCTCGCAGTCGCCGATGGCTTCCAGTGAAGCATATCCCTCGCCTCCGTCGACTCCTCCCCACGACGGGGCTAAAGTGGACCCAATTCTCCGCAACGCGCTCCGCTACACCATCAGCGAGAAAGAATACAGAACCCTCCATCAGTACCTGATCACACGCTCTCCGCCTGCTTTCCGAAAGCGCGCACCTCACCCGCCGAGGTATAATGCAATTGTCCAATCGAAGGATGACTACAGCGCAGCCGCTGTTAGGGCATCATTGCGGGTCTTTGTTGCCAGTCAGGCGGGGCTGAAGATATGGGATCTTCTTACTACCCGAATACTTGGGATGGGCACACCTCTCATGTAATACCTCTATACCGCCTTAGAGAAGCTTGGCTAATTCATTGTCACAGAGCCAAGAGCAAGATCTCGTTTCTGAAGTCTCCTAATTTCCGGCTTTCTCTCTCCCTTTCCCTAATTTTACTCCTCCACCGACTTTTCCACCGCTTCTTCTCCCGCCTTCGCACCAATCTCCTTACCAAGGATGCGGCCCCCTTCCGTCGCCGAAATCCTCGCATATCGAGGTCGTTGACTTCCCGCGTTGCCCCCGCAATTGGCGCAAGCTTAGCAGGCTTTGCATTAGGTGTCTACCCTGGCGACCAATTAAGGATCACGATAGCCATCTACGCGTTAGTGAAAGCTGCAGAATTTACATATAATGCATTGGAGAGCGATGGTTGGTTCAATAACAAGCCGTGGTGGTGGGGAAGCTGGATGTTGATGCCCCTTGCGACTGGGCAGCTGTTGCATGCTTTTGTATTCGATAGGGATTGTTTTCCAAAGGTGGGTCTTTAAGCCGCCCACGTTTAGAAGGCAGAGAACTAACTCTCCCAGGCCTACGGTGACTTCATCCTCTCCAGCACTCCTAACTACGTCCAACGCCGTCCCCCTTCCTATCCCGCAAGTCTCCCGTGGCCGACTACAAACACCATCGTCGACTCCCTCGCCGAAATGTCCCGCCTTAACTGGCCACCCTTCACCTCCCCCATCCTTTTCCCCAACCTTCAGAATAGCCTCCCGCCAACCCTCAGCGACATCTCCCCTATCACCTCTCCCGCCCACCCCTCCCTAACATCCCTCTCCTGCGCCCTCCTGCACCCATCTGACCCGAGCTGTTTACATACATACCTCACATTCCATCTCGCCGCTTTCCCCGCACTAGCGAAATTCTTCACATTGATATTCACCGTTTTCTCCATCCCTCGCTACAAGCTCTTCCTCTCCTCCCCAGGCAAAGAACTCAACAGCCTGGCCAAGCGCATCCTCCGCATGACCGCTTTCATAACCGGCGCAATCCGCACATCCTGGGGTTCCATCTGCCTCTTCCAATCTCTCCTCCCCCGGACTTTCCTCCCTTCCAGCCGGTGGTATCTCGGCGGATTCCTCGGTGGTCTTTGGGCCTTTATCGAGCGCAAGAATGGAAGGGGCCAATTTCTTTATAGTGTGCGCTTGAGTATTGATTCCTTGTGGAAGGTGGGCGTGAAGAAGGGGTGGTGGAAAGGGTTCAAGAACGGAGACGTCTGGGTTGTTGTCGTGGCATTGGCGGTGGTGAACAGTGTTTATGAGGTCAGGCCGGGAGCTGTAAGGGGGAGCATGATCAGGAGGGGCGTGGAGTATATGAAAGGGGAGGGGTTCGTCGATAAAGTGAAGGAGGAGAAAGAACCCGGGAAGGATGTCTGAAAGGCACCTTTCCTGTCTGATTGGGGTCAAGGCGTCCAGGGGGAGATATCAGTGGGTGTCTGATCTTGAAGTTATTTGGGATGGTCCTTACCGTTTGACGCGTGGTGGACGATATCTCCAGGCGCACCTAGTCCATATCCCATCCCGTTTTATCGATCTTCTGTAATCCATCTCTCACTCCTGGCAAAACTCCTCCAAAAACTCAACCATCCTCTTCTGCAGCACCCTCAACTCCTCTTCCCCTATCCTCCCCTCCCCCCTCACCACCCCTCCTTCCCCACCCCCAAAAAACGGTATCCCCAACCTCCCCAGCTCCCCCCTCGTCGCCGCAACCATCTCCCCACACGCCCGATGCACCTTCCGATCATACAACACGAGTTCCTCCCCCCCGCCCATCTCCGACGCACTAAACCCACCGGGCCCCCCCGCCACGAGCCCGCCCACAGACGCCAAGGCCTCATCCAGCTTCCTGCGGCCTTCCTCGCGGCCGTTGATTTTCTGCACGAGGGCCAAGCGGCCCGCCCACCATTGTTTCTCGTGCGCGTGCGCGGTGTTGATGAGGTGTTTTAGGCGCGGGAGGAGGGAAGGGTTGCGGGAGAGGAGGGAGGTGGTGTGGCGGAGGGCGGGGGGCCAGGTTGTTATTGATGAGGGGGGTGGGGCGCGGGGGGTCGAGGTTGGGTAGGGTGCGGGTGGGGTGGGGGGTTGGGGTTCAGGCTGGAGGGAGGGTTGTGGTGGGGGGTGGGTGGAGGGGATGAAGGTTGAGGGGTCGTATTCTCCTTCTTCGAGCTCTTCGAGGCTGGGGTCGGGGTTTTGGGGCGTTTGTTGGAGGAGGGGGGTGGGTTGGGGAGGAGCGTAAGCGGCCAGCGTTGCGAGGATGGCGGCGAGGTTTGGGGGTGGGTCTGTAGAGGCCATTGCTTGGGCTTGGGAGTTTTGAGGGGCGTGTGTCTATGTATGAAGTTGTAGTGTTTTTTCAAAGTTTTCTAGCTGAAGGATTTGGTTGGCAATAAAGTAAAACATTAATGGGTCGTGGAAGATATCAAGCTCGGAAATTAAAGAAAACGATGAAGCGAGCGATTACAGTATCTGTAAGTGCAAATACGACGCCTTGCATTCGAACGAAAAGACATGAGAAGCATCAATCACCTACCACTCACGGCAACATCCTTGCATCGCATTGAATGAAGATATCACCAATTGGACCACGGCTCTTCCCGCACCCTCTACTCTATTATTCTAGCGTGTGCAGAAAGGTTTCGAATTCTTGGCATTACATTTGTCGCGCCCACGTTCAGACAATCTTCATATTTTCACATTAAATCTTGCTTTCAAAAGACTTCAGGTAGGTAAAAATGAAGCTATCCAGATTCCTTTCACTGCTAACATTACGAGCAGTTATGCTTGCCCAGCTGGTCCCGGCCCTTCGCTCGAAGATAGTACGCCTTCTTTTACTACACTGACGCTCTCTGGCTATTGCCGAAGAGGTTCACTGTCGTTTTGATACCGTCTATAAGATTCAGAAGAATCTTTATATGTATCACTAGTCTTTCAGATCTCAGTTTCGTTCGAAAGACGCGTCGCGAAATATCTGCTCGATCGCTAATTTGAGAAGTCGTTGTGACAGGTTTTCAAAGCAGCATTTCAAGCATAGCGTCGATGAATATATCTTTGAAGCGCATATCAGAACGTTGAAGTGCGAATTGAAGGCGGGTAATATAGATTTCGAAGGATATTAGCAGTGTACAAGATCTGAATAGCTTCATTTTTACTTACTGAAGGTTTTGAACATGAAAACAGACCTCGAAGGTTTCGAGGTATCGAGGATGTCTTGATTCGGTAATAAATTTGGTGGGGGGGCGCGACAAATGTATTCTAATGCCAAGAATTCGATACCTTTCTGCACACGCTAATACCGCACCGAAAATTTCAACCTCGTCATTGCCAACCCCGTTCTACACCACCTCCCAGCTCCCACAACCCACCACCACCCCATCACCATCACCATTCCCAAACCCCCAACAACCACAATGTCCCGCTCCGCCGCCGACGCCACTCGCTTCACCGCCACCTCCCCGCACGCCTATTCTAAACCCCCCACTCGCTCCTCGAATCCTCCCATCCCCCCCCAACAACGTCCGCCCTCCTTCTCCTCATCTCCCACCATGAAAAACAACTTCAAACCCTCTAGCCCCTCCAGCCGCTCCGGCCGCTCCGGTCCCTCGGGGCCCGCAGAGACGCCGCTGGAAAAAGTTGCGAGACTGCGCGCGGCGAGATTCGCGGCGAGAGACGCGCAGGTGACGATGTGGGATCGGGTGGTTGTGAGGGGGAGGGTGTGGGCGGATGTGGCACATCGGATTACGGTGCTGGGGCTTATGGCTTCTACTGGTACATCTATCCCTCCCTCTCTACCCTTTTCACATATTCAGACCCGCTCTATCCAACCACCCCCCCCTCCTTTCCCTACCAACCCATCCACCGCAGAACTAACCTTTCCTTCTCCACATAGTCCTCATAGGCGGCTTCTCCATCTTCGCTTTCTCAGACATGATCATCCACAACCGCCGCAAACGCGCCCTATACTACGCCGAGCAAACCGCGCTCTTACACGCCCAACTAGCCGCCGCCATCGCAGCACAGAAAGCCGAGGAGCCACTCAGTGAAGGGCAGGTTCTACTGCTGAACCGGGAGAGGGCGCGGGTGGAGGGGGAGGAGCGCGTGAAGAGGGAGAAGGGGAGGTGGTGGAGGTGGATGATTAGGGGGTTGGAGGCGGATGAGACAGCGGAAGGTGAGGGGGGTGGGGAAGGGAGGGAGGAGCAGGGGCGTGGGGGTGTTGTGAGCGCGGTAGAGGGGGGGCCGAGGGAGGCGTTTGGCAAGGCTGAGGCAAGCACGAGAGAGGCATTCACCGCCACAGAGTCGAAAGCCGGATCAGTCTTGCAAGCGCTCGAGGATAAAAGGCGAGAAGGCGAGAGACCGATTGAAGAGGCGGGTGGGCACGGGGGGCAGCTCGATCAGTTGGCGACAGAGGCCGGGAGGGCGAAGGGCGAGTGGACAAGTTGGATGACTAGGAAATAGTGATGCGTTGGGATGTGTATGGAATAATTATCTCACTTGTACAATTTAACACCGAGTCACTCATAGGCGCAGGGGGCGTGCGGGACGAAGGGGTACAACGGTCACATTCAATTAGATCGAAACCTTCAATCAAAGAAAAGGATCGTATTCGCTCACTCCCCTAGTCTTTGCGAGCGCAATACCCGTAACTTAAGGACAACCTATCAGATCCCGAACAATGCAATACCAGTAACCCAAGAACATCCTACCGGATGCCCGAACAATTTCCACCTACGCTCCCTTCGCCTTGACTGATGCTGGGCGCCTGGGGTATCATCCTTTCGATCAAAAACACAATGGATCCACCACCGTAAAATAAGACGCCACCTGTTAAAAACCAGCGCTGTGCATATCCCTCTTGTGCCAATTCCATCTCTTCAAATTTCCGTGTGCATATCTGTCCTGATTTACTTATCTTCAAACCTACCAGAAGCTGCACCAGCCGATATAATGCTGGCACAGATTCTCCACGCTCGTCGCCTGCCCAATCAGTTTGGCAACCTGCTGCTCCACGTTCAGCTCCTCCTTCGGCTTGAAGTCCCTTCCAGTAAGTTTCTGGTTCACCCTCGCTAGTACCTGCACTGCGCGCGAATTCTGCACTTCACGGTTTTCAATTTTCGCATCGTTCGGATCCAGCACGTCCACATCGGCCGCGCTCGAAATACGTCTGGTGCGGTAAGAACCCCCAGAGGGGCGGTTCTGCTGTATCTGTGCAGCCTCGAGCTCGCCGATGATGGACTGACGGCGCTCAGAGGGGAAGGAAGGTTCCGGCGGGGATTCGCGGCTGCCCAAGCGCCAGTTGAGGAGGGGATCGTGGATAAAGGCTTCGAGGACGGCCATAAGGGATTCTTTGTTGTCGCGAATGACGCGCATGACTGCTTCGCAGGAGAGCTTGTAGCTGCCATCGATGTTGCTGACTTCCATTGCGAAGGTGAGCATACGCGTAAGACGGAAGGGCACGCGCTCGGGGTATTTCTCGCGGTGCATGGCGACTTCAAAGCAGTCACCGAAATCGATGTGGATGACTTTGCCGGTGATGCGGTCAAGCATTAGATTTGAAGGGTGGCGATCTCCGAGACCGAGAATGTAGCCGACCATGGACATAACGGCCAGAGAGCGAGTGTAGTTAGTTCGACGCTCTAACCAGGACTCAGAACTCTTGCTCTTGAGCCAGAGGACACGGTAAAGGTCTTTACCGGTGGTGTTGTCCATGGCGTAGCTGAAAACCTCGACCTTTTGCATTAATGTAAGATTGTCGTAGTCTGGCGCCATTTGAAGCATTATTCGGTGCTCGATGTTGAGCAGGATTCTACGGCTCTCGCGGTAATCCTTGATCAAGTTGTGGAAGGTGTCGCTGTTTGGAACCCATCCGAGTAATCCTGAATTCTGCGATAGAGGTATAGCCGGGAATTTCTGGATATTGAGATGACGCTTGAAGCTCTCACTGTCGTTGTTAAGGAGCGTATTAACGAGGCCAAATAACTGCATCACACGCTCATCCTGGCGAATATCCTCGTGTCCCTTCAGAAGATATGTATATGCAACTCCGTCACTTCCACGCAGAGTCATCTTCCGCGGACGCTGCTTCGACGGGATGACGGTAAAGACATGATCAAAACTCAAGATGCGGATGACTGGCTTGCCGCTTTGGTACGTCCCTGGTACGGCCAGATCCAGGTTTTTGGCCGCCTTAAGTTTGGGGGAGACATATGTAAGATCGAGTGTCATTAGATGTGGTAGTTGTCGAGCGATTCGGCGGAAAACCGAGTAGTACAAATCCCACGCTTGATTAAGGTCGCCGACTTCATTGGTGTTGCGGTAGGTATCGCACCATTGACTGGCTTCATGAAGGTCTCGGCCAAAAGCTTGGGTAAACGATATTTCTCGAAGTGTTTCGGGTCCTTGCTATATACAGTTAAGATATATATTCTTTGAAAATTTTGAGTTTTCTTACCTTTTCTACCAGGTCGTGCAGAGGAGCCAATGTAGCAAACATACCCTCAATGTCATGATCACCAAAGTACCTATTACAATAAGCAACAAGTTCAGGCGTAAGCCGTCTTCTTCGGTGGAGTTGGAGGAATTCATACAGTCTTGATGCTTCTTCGAGGCCCTCGTGCCAAAGTTCATGCCACAATACAGCAACCCGAATAAGCTCTTGGCTCACGAGGTCGGCCTGCTCCACCAAGGCAGGACTATGTTTTCGCATGCTCTCCATTATCTGGCCTGCGGATTGTGACCGTTGGAGAACGTTTGACTTCATTGCCACTGTAAGTGGGTATACCAAGGCTTGTGGGTGGGCTTTTCCGACTTCCGCTAGAAGACGGTGAATAGATTGTCGAACTCTGGTGTTAGGCTGGTTGATGCGAGCAATCAATTGAGGAATGACTTCTAGCCAGGTATCCACGCTGACAGTGGCAAACCCTTCAGTAACTGCTAGATTGACCTCTGGATCTCCACCATAGGCGAACCACAGTGTCAATAGACGGAGCGTATCTTGTAAAGAGCTATTTGACGAGAGCGCAATCGACTTGAAGAAGCCTCGAATAGCCGGTACAACATGATCTATGATAATCTGTTGCGGTAGGACAGCTAGTTCTCGGTTGGCTTGGGACGTAGCTGCAGTCACGATTTCAAAGTTGGCCAAGGCCAAAGCATGCCATGCCTTGTACCAATCCTCATTGTAGGATGTTGCATGAGCATAAGAAGCTATGATTTCGTGAACGTGCTCGGATCTCCAATCCCCATTTTTCAAAGCGGTCAACCATTCACCTTGTTTGAGGTAACACTTGGCTAAGAGTTTGCTAAAACTGATAGGGTCTAAAGTCGGTTTCCTAGGTGGATCAAGGCCATGCCTATCATGCAAAGGACCTAGTCCATTTGGAACTGGTCTTGGGTTGGCCAGCATCTCAGCGTGATACGCGTTCAGTTGAAAAGAGAGCTCGGTGGTAAATTCGCGCAAACCGTGTAATGATTCCAGCCGCTTGCCGGTTGTCCATTGGTACTTTAGCTGGGCATAGAGGACTTCAGGAACCCCGGAAGTGCCAATGAGAAGGTTCGATCCAGGATCAACATTGACTCTCTGAAGCAGGTCCAGAGACTTTTCTGCAAGGCCTATGCGACCAGATTTCCGACAGAGGTTGGCGAATTTGATCCACATATCGATGTTCTCCTTGGGAGTGATGACTAGCGCTCTAACTTTGAGCATCCGCTGCCAAACCTCCACGTTGCGCTGACATCCCTTGAGTCGCTTTGTCCAAGTCTGTCTCATGGTAGCTTGCTTCAGTGCATTGCCGTCGCTCTTCTTATAGGTAATGATTTCTTCAAGCTCCGCGAGCATCTGTACGCGGACCACCACACTATAGGCTCGGTTGTAGGATTCCCCTAGCAAGGCGCTCAGCTCAGTATCGAGACCTTCTCTTGCCTTTTCAATATGATCCGAGGCACGTTCGAATTGGTTGCGGTGTATGGATAGAATTGCACCGAAGAAGGATCTGTCGGGTGATTGTGATTTCATGGAATCCAAGTAATTGTCCATCAACTCCCACTGACCAAGACCCCATGCAGCAGCTGCCGCTAATGGGGCAATCGCTCGCTTATGTTCGATGGATGCAAGGTTCCACTTGACTTCCGCCATGTTCGACAAGAGGTCCCATTCTCCAAGGGCATGAAGACATCTCATCTTGCCCATGGTGATCTCGAACGAAGTAGGGTCATCCTTTTCACGCCTCTCGTAGGCTTGCAGGGCCTCGTCCCAGCGCTCAAGCTTCTCAAACCATGTCTCTTTTAACTCAAAGTCCTTGTATTTCTGAGCGTTGCGTAAAATACCCACAGCTGCGTCCGATTGCTGCAACTGATTGTTGATGTAGATAAGAGCCTCGACTGTGCCTGGCGTCTTTTCTTCTTCGAACTCAAGTTCCTTGTAATGCAAAGCTTTTGCAAAAGCGTGGCATCTAGCCGCATACAGCCCTAAAACCCGAATGTCAATGGGGAGAGCCTTATCATCGTGCTCCATGAACTCTGCCAGGTTCAGCAAAATTTGTAAGATTTCAGGCGGTATATGAGGTGAGGTTATTGCTGTTTCGAGGGATTTCACAAGTTCGTCCTGGTACTGGTCGTACAACTCCGTCCAGCAGGATGCGAAGGCTGCATTAAATAGATCTTTGGCCAGTGGCTGGTAAACACCTGCTAAACCGGCACAAGCCCGCAGTGCGTGCGACGGGGATTCTTTGAGAAGTTCGACGCTGAATCGCCTCATCCACTCTATCCAGTCTTCGCGGGTAGACTTCTGGGATGCTTCCCATGCGTTTTTCAGATGCTCCTGATTAACAGGAAGCTTCTTGTGCCCGATGTCCGCAAAATTGGAGTCGTCACCTAGCCTACCGTAGTGATCTTCCGGGCTGAGATCTTGTGGAAGCGGCTCTCCCTTTTGCAGTTTTGATACAAGGATATCATAGCTCTGGTGAGGAATGTGGCTGGCGACAAGGACCTTCTTGACAGTATTGATATAAAGCTTGAATTCTTGACCAAGCTGAAATATCAGAGCACAGATACAGTCAAGTGCCGCTTGTCTTAGGATCTGCTCTTTGTTTACCAGGATGTCGCTCAAGCTATGGATGATCAAGGACGTATAATCCGACAGGTTGACCTTTCGTGAGATCTTGCCAATGGTCTCAATTGCGGATCTCCGTATAGGAACTGGATTTAGCTGCCTCTGAAACATCCGTACGAGCATGGGAATGATCATATGCATATATGTTTCACTCGACTCGCCAAAAACCAATATTGCATGCAGCACCTTCTCGGAAGCTGTTCGCCGGATGTTGTTATCTGTCTCAAGGATGCCCAACATAAGCGGAAGTATTTTTGCAATATGGACGCGGAACTCCGTCTCAAGTGATCTTGACAATGCTTCGACGAGAGAAAGTACAGTAGCTTGTATCTGCGTCGAAGTTGACCAGAATTCGACAACCAGGTCCAGCAGTGGTTTGACATAGGGCCGGATGTGCTGACGCACGATGGTGGCAAGGATCGCAAGCTGGTTAAAATACGGCTCAAGGCGAGTTAAGGGTGCATTCCGTGTAACGATTACAAAGCTTGGAATTATTTGAGCCAGAAAGGGTACACATTTGAGACCCAGAGTTTCGAAAATCTTTACAATAGCATCAATCACTGCTGAATGGTACTGAGCCAAAGAAACGTCCTTTAGCATTGTTTGTAACAGGGTGTTCATGACGACGGTAGGATAATAGTCTTCATTGGATGGCGTCAGTCCTTGCATGATGAGAGCAACGTCGGAGATTGATTGGACATCGTTTTTCAACCGGATCTCTGGGCTCGTCTCCACAATCTGCTGATGCTTGTATGGGTCAAGAGCACCCAGGATACCAAGAAGCTTGATGGTCTCCTTCCGTAAAACCCCCTGTTGTTCTGTCTTGATTATGTTCACGAGGAGGTCCAGTAGATGCGGGTAATCACTGTATGGTTGTATAACGTAACCCGAGCTGCTTGCCAATTGGCCCAGAGTATGCAATGCTGCATCTCTCTTGCTCTGCGAGCTAAGGTCTTGTAGAGCATCAATGATAGTGGGCATGAGCTTGGGTATGAACGGAAGCAAGTCTCTACCACCAAGGGTGGCAAGCTCTCCGATTGCCTTAATCGTGGTTGCGGCAACAGTACAGTTAGTATCGGTTGATTTGGGTAGGAGAGTCTTAACCAGAGGGTCAGTGAAGGGTATGACTATGTCCTTTGCATTTGCAACGAAAAGGCTGATCAGTCTAGCACTTTCCTCTTCGTATCTGGAATCGTGAGAATAGCTGATTCCCATCATGAGATTTACCAGAAGCTTTCGAAGCGGTGGAAAGACGAACGCCGGGTTTACGTCGGTCAATCGGCCAACTATGATAATTGCAGCCTGCCGAACTTCGAAATCAACATCGTTGACAGCAAGGAAAATAGACCGGATATTCTCGGGCTTGGACAGATGTCGGTCGAACTTGGTATCGAGTGAAAGAAGAACGGTCCGCCGGATATCCGGATCTGTGTCTGCCACACCCACAGCCAAAAGTCTCTCGATAACCTCTCCCACCACTCTAATAGCATGAAAGCTAGTCTGATGGATGATAGGGTCACGGATGTAAAGTTGACAACAGGTGAGAGCCGCTGCTTTCCGAATGCCGGCGTTGTTACTATCGACAAAACGTATAATGACATCTCGTACAAATTCGTTCAATACGTGGCCTATTGTTACAGTCAGCCTATCTGTGCGTAGAGACAGGATTAAGCACAGAACAGATACGCACCAGCAAAGTCGAAAGTGCCGAGAGTATTCAGCGCGAGGGCTATCTCCGTGTCCTTGTGGTCCGCCTGCAGATTAAAATCTTTGGCAAAGGCAGGGATAGGTGGAGGCTTGTTCTCGGGGCACCCCAAAGGCTTGAACGGCCGTCCCGACAAAACAAGGCTGAGTAGATCCAGCAGCTTTTCCTGAATCATCAGCTTAATGGGAGGAATATAGTGGGCCATATCAACAAGAGCCTGGGTCAGTGATTGGCTTAAGCCACACGCAAACATTGGGTCCAACAATGCTTCCATGTACTTGCTCAGACTCTGGCCGACAGCAATCGCTAGCATGCTAATGCATTGGAAAACTGGAGCCTCGTCCGTGCCGACACGGTTCCGCCTAAGCAATGTTAGCATAGCAAGTCCTCAAAGGAAGAGGTCGACTTACGCTTTGACACTAAGGGCGTCCCTAACAAAGACAATGATGCCATTGAGATAGCCCGCGATAGCACTTCCAACAGCGTTGGCAACCTTGCCGATAGCTATGAACGCAGCATTTCGTTCTTTGTCCTTCTTCAGCTGGTTTTGCAGATGGGTCATGAATTTGTAGAGATAATTCGCTGCAAACTCTTGTGGAGCATAGCCTGCTAGGATTGGCACCAGAGTAACAATTTGAGCCCGAATTCTAACTTCCTTGTGTTCCTTTAGACGGAGAGCGACCTCGCAAGCCTCTTTGTAATGCTCATGCATGAACATGCCTCCTTTAGATAAAAGCTCCTTGATCGTGAGTAGAGAGCCATGAATGATCTCAGGGTTGCCGGACTTGAGCCCTTGTAGAGTTTCCTCATACATGCGAGAAAACCATTGCTGTCTCATCGTGGCATCGCGGGCGGATATGATCTCGAAGCAAGCGCCAACAGCTTCTGCGGCAGTCTCGCGTATAAGGACCTTGGGATCTCGGAGGGCGGGCCATATGCAGTCGAAAATCTGGGGGACAAATACGTAGAGTAACGTCGGTGAGTTCTTCGCAAGCTCACGAATAGTGAGCACCGCAGCAAATCTTCGACTCTCCTGTCGATCTGATTGTAGCCACTCTAATGCAGACTTCACTTCGCTTTCAACCAATTCGGCGGTGAGCGCACCTCCAGGTATTGCCAAACGGCCCAGCGCACGGGCAGCAAAGATGAGGACTGCATTATCGTTGCTTCGTAATGCAGCGTGTAGGTATCCAGAGAAGCGGGAGGTTTTTTGAGCTGCGTCATCGCCAGCGAAAGCAATAAGGTGATCTACCGCAAGAATACCGCCAATCTTGTCGTTTGTGTCGTTACTGTTAATGAGCTGAGTAATCCGATGGTGAACATTATTGTAGTATTCTTGGAACCTATCCGGAGATAGCTCTGGATCTTGTTAGATTGTGCATTGGAAGTGACTTATCAGTCTTACCTCTGGATGCTGTAGACACAAGCTGGTACAAATCGTATGCCGCCAGCCGCCTACGTTCCTCATCTTTTGACTTGAGCTCCGTGAACGTACGATTCAGCGTGTCTGAGCTTTGTTGAGACATGCTAATTGACCATGGAGTTCTTAGGACATAGAGAACGTAGGGTGGTATTGGATCACCATCTGGATTTGTGATGATCTTGACGACGATGCGTGTTGGGGCTTTCAACACCTCCATCTTGATAACGGTGGAAGACAGCGCTAACGGCAACTGCCACGGCCGCTAAAGACGGGCACTATACGGTTCTTGGATAGATATCAAAAGGAGGGGTGAAGTTTAGTGTAGAGCAGTAACTTCAGAGCACTGTTTGGATGCGCTTTGATGATTTCCACTGCGTATCGACGGTGTTAGGAACATTAGTGGACGAGAATCTTGTGACCTTTTAGCCCCGCATGAAGCGGCTAAATGGGAAAATAGCCCCGAAGCTTGACGGCCTTACCGTTGCTTCTGGAGTTTTCATATTCATGATTTCCATGCAAGACTCAATTTCTTTGTATCAACTATAATGCCTTTACCTGAGAAAAGAAATCCTGCCCCGGCTTATCAAGCATCTGGGCCTGAGTCTCCACTGCATGCGGACAAGGAGCTTTACACAAAGATTGGGGAGTCAACAGCAAGAGAGCTCGTCCAGTCGTTCAATGTACCCATACGCTCAGGCCGAGCTTGGAACGTTCCAAAAGGCCATGTGTGCCGTCTAACCACACCATATGGGCCTCAAGTAGGCGATCTCAACATCTGGAATGCTAGCAATTCACGGGAGAGGTTCTGGGCCGCGAGAACTAGGCAGCTTCATCGTTCGCACGTCACCAAGTTTGATCGTCTCTGGAGCTGCCTGCCCTATATGAGGCCTCTAGTCACTATAACAGGGGACTCTCTTAGCGGATACGGAGTGGACGAAGTAGGTGGTCGTGTCCATGATCTGCTCGGTACTCGGTGTGATCCGTATGGTGAGTCAACTCAGCTTTGAGAAGAGGTGTCTCGTTGACCTGAAGAAGTCAATCAAATGTTGAGTGGAGACGGCTTCGATTACCACTGCCATTCAAATCTAACGCGTGCTATACTACCGTATGGCTTGAACGAATCAGACGTCCATGACGTCCTCAATGTTTTCCAAGTTACCGGCTTAAACAAATATGGTGAATACTTCATGTGAAACCTCGACCAATAGCTGTGCTCCCGCTCAATAACTAATCCATCTTAGGGAACCGTCGCCAGCAAAGCCAGGGGATTTCTTCGAATTCTTTGCCGAAATCGATGTTCTCTGTGCGTTGAGCACATGCCCTGGTGGAGATCTCTCCGCTTGGGGCTGGGAGCAAAGTGGCGATGAGAAAAAGATGCTGGCTTCTTGTCGGCCCCTTGGGGTAGAGGTATACGAATTGACTGAGCCATCTGTATTGGAAAGCTGGAAACCGCCTGAGCCGCCGGCATATCGAGGATTACATGGTATGGTGCTCCCAGTATTCCAAGCGAACCATGGCGAAAAGGAATAAATCAATTTTGAATGGTGCTCAAACCGCCCTGTTTCTTAGGTACACTTGCAGAGCTTGTGCATTATCAAAGATTATCGCGGTATAATTTTCGCAAAATATCTTTTACGATATTATTATCAACTAGCCACATGAGATTTTAGAACTCGCACGAGGAAACTGCAAAGGAGCATCGCCAAGAAGATCCCCATGACGCAATGCAGGATGAATTCATGCCTTATGCAACGTTAATCGATCTTTGTTCTAACATGTCAGATATACAGCTTGCCAGGAGATAGGGGTATCTTGAAGCAAAAGAAACACTGGCGGCCTCATAGACCACTCTAGAGATATAACTTGTTGAAATAGAGCATTACCGGGTTGAGTTCTAGTTTTATTCATTGGTTTTTCCTCTGCAAAGGGCTGCATAACCATTTGAGAACGGACACCAAGTCTAGCTACGTTGCCATTTCACTCGCTTCGTGCGCACGACTTATCACTCAGCCGCATTTGAAACCAGTGCTCCTGTAGTACAGATCAGATCGAGCTTGAACGGTAGGTCCAAAATTGCAATCCCCCGCTATCGCGCCACTCTTTTGTGTGAGCTAACGCCAATAGAACTCCCCGCTTTGCCCTCTGCTCCCATTCTTGCTACTGGTAACGGAGCATAGCTAACGCTCTTGCTCCTTTTCGGACCTTTAGCCCCGTTTCCAACCGACATCATAATCCCACTTCCAGCATGTGGAATCTTAGAATATGCATCAGTTGTTTTTTTGACCAGGCCTGCATCAACATCCGACGCCATGCTTGCATTTACAGCAGTTGAGATGCTGGAGTACATATCCAGTCCCTGGTCCATGAGGCTACCGAAACCATCAGGGTACTTAAGCTTCGCGAGCTCGTGTGGAGCCCGGCCAACGGCGGGATCGTTGAGGTCCGGTAGTGGAGCTTTGCGCCACTCAGAGGTGTGTTTACGTGGAGATAGAGGTGGGAAGGACTGGATCCTGGATGTTTTTGAGATTGAAGGCCTTCTTTCTTTTGAATCGGAGTTACTGTTTGGCTCCGCAGTATTTGGTGGATCGGTAGGATGCGTATTGGAATTGGTTATCCCAGGTGGATGCTCATTCCAAGACCAGTCGAATATGTTTCCGTATGATTGCCTTAGATGCAACATTGTATCGTGGAAGACGCTCTGCTTTTCTTGAAAAGAGGAACCATGGCCTGAGAGTGCTGCAGCCCCAAAAATGAGCTCTGTTCCCCCAAAGCCACCGTTGAAAGGTCTTCGCTCGGTGCCATGGTTGGTAATTCCTGGTAGTGACTCCTTCCGAGTAGGGCTTACAGAGGTCTGAGAGCTTGCGCCACTAGGAGTCTGATCTTCTTGCCAAATAATCTCATGCACACTGCCTCGAAGACCAGCTCTAATGGTGCTGAGCCGGCGAAGGATCCCAGCCGCTGAGACCGAGTGTCTCCTCGAATTTGGGCTGGTGGTGAACTTGCCAGGATCTCGATGGGCTTCTTGAAGGGTGAGACCAGTCTCAGCTAGTAAGCTGTGCCGCGGTACCTCCGAAGTTCCACCGAGTTCCGTCATAGACATTGCTCTCTGTCTCGCGGCCCCGGACTCATCGCTAGCATATTTTAGGAATTTCATCCTGCGAGCTTCGTGTTCTACAGAAGAAAACATAAGTGTGGAGTCAAGTGGTCTGCTTTGGAAGGCTATCGCAGTTACGGCAGTCCGGAAGGCAAGACCATTTTCATGCACGATTTCGGCAGTTGCAGCTTCTTTATTTGTGCCTGTCTTTGGTTCTGATTGATACGACGCGCTGGCTTTCCTTAAGGTAATTGTCGCTGGTATGTTCAAGCTTGCAGTAGGATTTGTATGTTGTTTGGCTTTTGCTCGTCGCCGATCCATAGCTGCGTGGCTTATCCTGTTCTTGCTTCTCTTCCAAGATGTTTCGTCTGTTGTGCCTTCAACATCCTCATTGGAGGGAACTTCAAAAGCACCCGTGTCCTTGGACGCGAAGAGCATCTTCAAGGTGCTGGAAATAGATTCTAGTAAAGGGGGAGGTCTCAGGTTCTCTGCGTTCACACTGGCCTCACTGTACCTTCGCAATGTTCTTACAGCGATAGATCCATGGTTGTGAGCTTGGTGCTCATCCACATCATCGTTCGAGTCTGGCTGTGTTCTCCCAGATGCAGTACACCGATGCGGCAATGTCTCAAAGCTTAGCACACGTGGTCCTTGTGCTAGTACTTTAGCAGATGAAACCACTGGTTTTCCCTTGGTACGCTGGTGCGTGTTTGCTCCGAAGTAGCCGTCTCCTTCTCTCTGTGGGGGAGGACTAAAGACGTCGCCAGGTGCTAGTGGACTGAGATATAATGGGCTACTTGTGCTACCACCACTAGTGGCCTCGAAAGGATTCAATTGACAGAAGGAGAGTAAAGGCGTTAGAGGGCGGCGATTGTTGGATTCGTAGCGTTGAGGCTCAATCTTGCCAGACTTGACATTCAAAGATGGCTATACACATGTGAATAGTCAAGTCTCTAGCAGAGTATCACGAGATATACCTTGGTGGGTTTGTCGCACTCTTTGACCTGATCAGAATCATCACTTAAAAGAGAGGTTGTTGTCATTTTTGCAGGCTATAGGAGGTATCTGCTTTACCAAGGCGTATGTAAGGTATTCAGGTTATGATAAAGCATAAGGACCGAGGCGCGGAGAAGAACGCTTGGCATTGTTATTGGCAGGAGATGAAGATAAAGATGGTAATTCGAGGTGTATCTGGTTTGAACCAATGTAGGAAGGGCAGAGACTCATGGACAAGAACAGGAAGCACCACAGCCATAGTTTGGGCAAGTCACGCTGGAGAAGACTAGGGAACAGTACACCTACTTGGTTGTCGCGGCGTATTTTTACAGGATAGGAAAAAGGGAAGGAACGAGGAACCATCAACGACATCTGACACCATGTTAGGCAGAGTTCGAGACCCACCAACTACCTCAAAGAGAACGCCAGATTTGGTAGCACAAATCCTTCTACTCGTGCAACATTTTGGTTTCACAAACACATCTTGTGGTTTCTTGATTGGCTTCACCATCGAGCGATATGTAGATATTGGAGAGAGCTTACTCACCAAGACCTGGACCATTGTCCAGGTCGTTGAGAAAGCTTTGCAGATATAGAGATCTGTGTACCTTCTGAGAGTTAGGATATTGCTGGATTTGGTCTCTAGACCCATCAGTAGAGCGAAACACGATCTCACTATAGATTGAGCCTCGACTTCGTGCAGCATGGCAAAGTCCGCCCCGGTTGAGCTCCTAGTTTCGCAAGAACATCCCCAATATTCGATGGGGAAATTCTCAACGTAGGAGGATGCCTTGACATGATTCCGCTCAGATCGAAATGAAAGCTGTTCTAGACGTATTAAACCGGGAATGATAGATAGAATTGTTAGTAGTTTATCGAAACTTGATTTTATTGTATCCTTAAAGGTTGCATAGGCTCTGAAGACGGCTAGATGGAACCAGAGGATCACACAGCTTATGCCGGCATCGACTCGTCCAATAAGAGATTTGAACCGAAAGCTCTTTTGACAGTGTACAGCAGACTTCCTGCTTATTGCTACAAGTGTCATACACGTCAAAACCCAATGAATACGTGAAAGAAACGACACCGCATACCAAGCCAAGGGAATTGATTTAATTTCGACAAAGGACTTGCACCTCAATATCATGATATTCATTGCGAAAGCCCTATGAAGGGTCAAACTATCACATATCTCCCTCGGATTCTCATAGCTAGAAGCTTAGAGAACTAGAAAATGAGAAGAAGCAGACCTAATCGCGGCCGCCACTATGCGACGCGGGCCAATATAACGGTCGAGGTCATATACTCCCAACTCATCTCCGCCTACAGATGTGGCTCTTGGAGTCTAGTGCGGTTTTTCGAAGGCCATCATGGAAGCCAGGAGTCCTGACTCCATTATCTCTCGTTAAGACAGCATTCAATGAACGTTCAAATAATGAGGTCATGTATGCGAAGAGCAGCTTGCAACCGCGCTCGCAGGGGGCCTCAAGTAAAGTCGTACAAACAAGGAGCTCCTGATAAGAGAAACTACGAATCTCTTAGTCGAGCTCTATGGCGCCTCACGTCGGTGCCATCCTCGTTGTTGTCCTTCGTAGCACATTCAGAACCTTGCGATACGGCATCATGGTCGCAAGTTACGTCAAGATCAGACGGCACTACTTATACTTCGACAGTGAGGATCCAACCATCACCCGCCCGTACATTGTCGCTCTTGATGCCTCCCCACAATATGATACGAAACCTATCAAGATCGTGCTGTGTACTCGCAAACCAGCCCCGTGGACCGGGTCGTTCGTGTTCCCCTTCCGCCATTGAAGCTTCTGGTATTTCGACTCGCGCCCAAGATCCTTCACCTGTCTTTGCGCCAACCAATTGTCTTGTAGCATCTTTGAGGCTCGCGGCAGTCATTCCATCTGATCGCAACTGATAAGACCACACATCATTACAGAACTTGCCAGCACCTTCATGACCTAGAGAGCTCGGATCCCCTTCACCTAAAAACAATAGTAGATAGTTCCGACCTTGACCTGTAGTGATAGGCTGTAATCCTGCGACGCTCCGGTCCCCGGGTTCTTGTGTAGCATTTGGAGGCATGGCGGTCTCCCATTTCCCAGTAGGTTGTACGATAGTAGACTCACCTTTTCCCGCTTTATCGCCTGAATCTGAAACTGAAATATCCAAGAAATCAAGTCCACCCAGCTCCTTTTTGCCATCAAAGCCTCCAAAGCGGTAGAGCCGATTTTGTGTGAAGGTCAAGCTAGGCCCGCCTCTTGCAGGACCCGGTGCTTCAGGATATGGTGACCAGATCCGCGCTGCCAGGTCAAAAGCCCAAACATCGGCCAGACGTCCTGAGGCGGGGCATCCTCCGTGGATGAAGATGGTGCCATGAACTTCAGGGTCAGGCGATCCAACAGGGTTTTCTCGGTGGTCTTGGCTACCTTTTTGAGGATGCAGCGTGGCGGCGGAAGCGTGATATGATCTTGCTGCAGGATATGGTGAGCCGCTAAGAGGATCTAAGAAACTCCAGCAGTTCAATCTAGTGTCGTAGACCCAAATACGACCTTTCTCCTCCCATGGCTGCATAGCCTTACCGCCTCTCCCCCCAAAGACATATATTCTGTCGCCAATTGCGTTCGCGGTGTGCCCAACCCTTGGCGGCGGGACCCCTCCTCCGTCTGGATTTGCTTCTGCAGCAACCTTTTTGTAATCCGCTTCTAAGACGCCTGATGATGGTAAGGTGTAGACATGCATATCGTTGCTCACAGGTTCTCGCGGTTGTTCCTCGCCGCCGAAGACATACGCTTTTCCCTTGGTGACTGAAAGTGAGTGTGACGAACGCGGCAAAGGGTCACCTGTAGGAATGCGTTTCCAGCTCGCTTTCAAAGGTATTGTGGGTTTGGCGATAGCAAAACCAGCACCAACGGCGCCTTCAACGGCTGTCTCAGCTGCATAGGCAGTAGCTACTACGCCCGGTTCCATGGCCGCTTTGACTGTGGCGGATTGGAAAGGCCTGGAGGAGAGACGCTAGTTATTTTCTCTTGACATACGAGGTCATAGGGTAGATAGGCATGTGTATATATTGGTTGAACTATTCTAGAAAATAGGAGGGAGGAAGAAGGTGAAAACTCTAAACCTCCCTAGCGCCAGCCCTATAGGGCTAGGAGCGGAGATTACTAACCACAGGGGTCACAGTACTGTTCCCTGTTTCCAACATTTTCCACGGTACAGTACGGAATACAGTAGTGGGTTCTGTGACGTGGGGCTACTGGGGGATGATGATTGAAGCTCTCAAGGCCGAACCTTCACGATACGATAACTTGTTAACGTCCCATAAACATTTTGGTTGACTTTCTCACAAGTAATGTTATCACAATCTGTTCTTTACATGTCTGTTGAATGGCTCAATCTGGTCTCATAGAGAACGCGACATTGGAAATCTCTTGTGCATGCCGTCGGATCAGTGGTTCTGTCTGTGTCTCATCGTCAGCATTACCTTTACCGATTAGTCTTTGTCATTGCCACAATTGTCGCTATTCTACGGGCCTATTATGTGTTTCAACCGTTCCCTTACCCAAGAACTCATCTTCTCTTCAAGTCCGTGGCAAGTTAAAGGGCTACAAATCATCCACATACAAGACAAGATTTTTCTGCGAGCAATGTGGCGCTTCCATATATGACATGACCACAAACCCTGATGTGGCTAGCATTTGCACAGGTATCCTCAGAAGGTCTGACAACATTGTGGAGTTGAAGCGACACAAGTATGTTACGGACACAAAAGACGAGGGGTTGAGTGTTTGGCTTCGCGATACTGCACCTGGGGAGGACCAGCCACATAAAAGCGGACGGATCCAACATACATCAACGGCTCTACCGGTAATTCCTAGAACTGGCAGCACTGAGTCGGGCCCCAAACTGCCGGGTTATTGCCACTGTGGTGGCGTCCAGTTCCAGATCACTCGTCCTGACAGGCATTCAACAGAGCTGTCTTCCCCATGGCCTGATCTACTTGTTCCATACCTCTCTGGATCTTCGGAGAATATAGGAGATGTCAAATGGTGGCTCCGTGAGGATGGTACCAAGTATCTTGCCGGCACATGTGCTTGTAATTCATGTCGGCTAGCATCCGGCTACGACATTCAGGTGTGGGCATTTGTGCCTAAGACCAATATTCTACAGGCTAATGGGCAGCTCCTCGACTTCACTATGGGTACGCTGAGGCGGTTCCAAAGTTCTGAAGGCATCTACCGAGAGTTCTGTAGAAGCTGCGGTGCTACTGTATTTTGGCACTGTGACGAAAGACCCGGCTTGATTGATGTGAGCGTAGGGCTGTTGCATGCAGAAAGTGGAGCCCGAGCAGAATCTTGGCTTGAGTGGTGGACAGAAAGGGTCAGCTTCGAGGAGAACGCTCAAAATAAGGCGTTGATATCCCGCTTAGGCAGGGGGCTTAAGGAATGGGCAATGGTAAAAGCAAAAACGCCCGATACAGCGCTTTCATGATCACCAAAACACATCATAATCAATCGTCTCCGTCTATTGCTCCCTCGTCTATGTGGGATGCAAGCAACTCTACGATTTACACAACTCTATTCTCGGCATCGCCGCATTGAGTTCGATATTTGATTCTCTCTCGTCACACTGAGCAGGAATCTTGATTACGCCTAGTTTCTTCACGGAAAGGGGCATTCTTTAGCAATCTAAGTTCCTAAACTATTCCTTAATGTTAGCGATATGATACCGCACTGGTGGCTGAACAAAACAAACATTACCTCCATTGCTCTAAAACATCTCAATGCAAATTCTCTCGACAGTCTTAGAACTGAGTGCTGCTTGCTCGCAACAGATCGTTTCCCCATTGTTCATCTCATATATTAGTGTTGGTATATGAGGGTCAGAAGGAGTATATGCATGTGTATATATTGGTTGAACTACTCTAGAAAGTAGGAATGAAGGAGGAATGAAGGAGGTTAAAACTCTGACTGCCGCGCCCTATAGGGCTAAGCGAGATTGCCAACCACACAGGGGTAATAGTACTGTTCCCTGTTTCCAACAATCAGATATTGCATGTTCGCACCGTCCGGTAGAAGAGCTACAAGCTGTAAATGGAGCGGAGGCAACGTGATGTTATTGAACGGCTGTGAATTATCCGTGAATTGTACGGAGTACGGAGTACCACGAATGAAGATAGCCAAGGCAAACACGTGACATTAGTCGCTTATATAATCCTTGGTCGCAATATCTAATGCATGACGATTTTTAATTTCAATTGCCCCACGATAAGCACAGAATTTGGATGCGCGTACGAGCACAACATGGGGACTGCAACACTGCCCAACGTCCAAGATTAGCTACCATGTGCATGTCCGAGCAAAGGTGTCATTGAAGGGCTTTACAACTGGTAAGGCTAAGGTGACCAAGTGTAGAAGGCGAAGCAGAAAGTCCTCCAGTCCACGTTGTTTCTCCCAAACATCTCTGAGGTGATAGCATTGAAGGTTCATTTATCTTGAAACTTTCGCTACCTACACCACATCTAGGTTTACAAAGCAGTATACCCAACCCTTGTCGGAACCAGAAAACGGCGAAGATGTCCTTCTACCGACCAGGAGACTACCAACCCTACTTACCTTCTCTGCACGACTTCCCACCTCCCCCACCTCTTTCGGAGATGCCTCCCCTTCCCCGGGGCCCGCCACCTCTCATGAACACATACCGCGGTGGTGACTCATGGCGACCATCAGACAGGGAACCGAGTTTTCCTCAAAGAAATGAGTTCACGTTTCGCAACAATGACATCGCTCCTCAGTACCCTCACGACAGCGATCAATACAGGCCAACACGCTCGAAACAGTATGCAATGCGCGAAAATGGACAGGGGCGTTCCCAAAACCAATACCGACCTGAGCGCAACCGTGACGATCATAGCAGAAGGAATCAAACCAATCTAAATCAAAACCAACGTGGGCGTGGTTACCGTACTGCTACTGCTGATAGGCCTTTGTTAAAACTGAGAAGAGGAGATACACCTGAACAAATGCTGGGCATGGCGGATGATCAGAATGGTGCTAGACGTTTCCTTCCTGCCGATGATGTATCCGATAGCGGTGAGGAACAGATGGATGAGTCTAATTCCGACAAAGACGAAGTAGCGCCACCGACTGCAGAAATGTTCCAAGGTATGCTTGGAGAGGATGCGTTTGAACCACCATCGAAGAGACGAGCCCTTGAACCTGGCACTAAGGGGCTCAAAGAAGCGAATGCCGCTCCACAGTGGTCCAATCCAGATCCTTACACTGTGCTTCCACCGCTTGACGAGCCCCAGCGAAAGCGGAAAGATGTTGTTAAAATAATTCGCAAAGCCCGCATTATATCTGAGAAAGGAGGTTACGTACAAAGCCAGGTAGTAGCTAATGACGACTTCATCTCCTTTGGTTTGGAGGAGGAAGACGCTTCAGCTGACGAGGCCATAAATCGCTTCAGCAACGGCAAGAACTCTGCATACGATGTAAGGGATTTTCCTGAGGCTCCACGAGGGCCTCGCCAATTCAGTCATCTCCATCATTTACATGGGCATGGGCATAACACAGAAGTTCCTCATAGTGTACTCGATGCACGATTGCCGGGTGATGAAACGAGTTCGCCATACCAACCGCAGAAGCTACTAGTCGAGCCTAGCAACTTCACGTTGGACATTCCAGATTACGATACTGCGCTTGGCAATCGTAAAAGAACTCATGACGACGAGATTAGAGGTGAGCTGCCACACTCTAAGAAGCGCAAGCCCGGAATGCCTAGTGGATCTATACTTCAAGATTGGATGCCGAATAGAGGGACACACCCTACGCCTTGGCTTGTCAGAGACGATAGACCGACTGAAAACGCTGGGTTTCGGTAAGATTTGTAACTTCATTGTACGCTCATATTTTGCTAATTTGTGCTAACAGGCTACATAAGGAGATTTGCGACTTCTACGAGTTCGTTAGACCTCAGAAGTTCGAGCAGACTGTCCGGGAAGAATTGTTAGATCGGTTGCAGATAGCCGTAAAGAACCACCTTCCACAGTGTAATATCCACTGTTTCGGGTCTTTCGCTGCTGGTTTATATCTACCAAACGCCGACATGGACCTTGTCATAATCTCGGATCAATATCGAAACCTGGGTCAAAAGCTGGCCTGCCAAACCAATGGCCAGATGCGTAAGTTCGGTAGGTACCTTCATGACGCGAAGGTAGCCAAAGCTGGCTCAGTAGAAGTCATCGTTGGGGCCAAAGTGCCGATCGTAAAGTTTGTTGACCGGATTACTTCCATCAAAGTTGACGTCTCCTTTGAGAATGATACAGGGCTTATAGCCAATAAGACCTTCTCAGCTTGGAAAAAACAATACCCTGCGATGCCAATCTTGGTAACGCTGATCAAACAATTTCTGATGATGAGAGGGCTGAATGAGGTCATGAACGGAGGGCTTGGTGGATTTTCAGTCACTTGTTTGGTGACGAGTATGCTGCAGAACATGCCACGCGTACAGGCTGGAGAGTTGATTCCCGAAGAACATCTTGGAGAAATGCTAATCGAGTTTCTGGACCTTTATGGCAATCGACTTGATATTACACGAACTGGTATCATGATGAATCCCCCTGGCTATTTCAACAAGGTACGTGCTGGCTTGTGACTTCCATCTCATCAAGATACTGACCGACATGATAAGCATGAGCTTCACCGATCTTCCTACCGCAAGCCCATATATCAGGCCAACAAAGCAGATCGGCTAGCCATCATGGACCCTAACAAACCTGATAACGACGTATCTGGAGGTTCAAAGAATGTTTCACTTATATTTAGTCGCTTCTCGCGAGCTCATACAGAACTTTTGAAAGCAACGAGATTGATGAAGCGCCCAAGTCTACTGGACTGGCTACTTGGAGGAGAGTATGAAGCTTTTACATGGCAACGAAACCATCTCCTGGGTCTTTATACACAACGCTGGGATGACCGAATTCACGATTCAAAGTAAGGGGTTCCACTATTGTTTTCATGATATTGTCTGAGAAGCTTTCGGACAGAGATCTACAAGGCGCCACTCGTGACGGCACCAACCGCTTAGTTATCGAATATTCCTCTACGAAGGAGCATATCTCATGTCTAACCCCCAATCTCTTTGTCAACCCCGTTATGCCAGGTTTCGTCAATCCTTTCCCAAAACCGACGGCGAAGGCAAAGAACGCGGTGAAGCCCAACCACCAGAAAGCCACCAAGCTTTCAGAGAAGAACAACGCTGGAGCTTTAAAACCACACGGGAAGGGAACCCCTCAGGAACAGCATCCTAATAAAGCGCCTTCTATACTTGAGAGCAAGTCTTCAAAGAAAGTCACCGGTGAGCGCAGCCTGTGCAGGGCTTCCACTTTGAAGCGTCAATACCCAGGTATTGCTGGTGTTGGTAATTCTATCACCAAAAAACGTCGGCAAAAAGTACTTGCTCAACATAAAGCGAAATTCCCAGATGTCACTACTAAAACATCAACAAACGCAAGAAAATCGAAACTTGCTCAAGCTTCTGCTGATCCAGCTCTACCGACTAAACAATCAAAGACCCCGAGGAGAGCTCCCTTGCCGCCAGTGAGGGAGCAAATGCTAGCTAATGTTTTCATAATGTCTGGTGGTGCATCTAACGAAGATCCGATCACAATCGATTGATGGCTCTCTCCTGTGCAACATTCAACTATTGAGTTACCGTGACGGAGACAAGATCTGGCATACGAGATGTTGTACGATGAACGGAGACGGTGGAATACGAATTAGCATGCATTTCTTTGCTCATATCTGTATCTCATTATGTTTGCCGTAAGCTTACAGAATGCTACAGGTCTGGCGCTCGAGGTCGATAACCAGATACCCAATTGCTTAGCTGTAACATGGATCACTTGATAGCCTAAGCTCTCTTCAGGCTCTGGCGTAGCGCTACGATGACTATAGCGAGATTTCGGATCGAACTGCTCAAACCAAGATTAGCTTCTTTTTCTAGCTTTTGCATACCTTATTAGGCTTGATATATAAAATCCCTCGATGTGTCTTGTTAGAACGACTTTCCTTTGCTGACCTACAATTGTGATAGATACCTTGTTGGGCATCAGAAGGTTTCGAGAGATCATGAAATCTCACTAGGCGACTTGTTGCCAATGGCATTTAAGTCAGATCGCCAACTTCCAGCGCAACAGCTGCACCACTCTTGAGACTGGGACTTTTGGGTTCCTTTGATTGGGGTTGGGGTAAGCGCTACTGCGGAAGATTTCTTTCTCACCAGGGGGCTTGCTTTACGTGAGCCCCTGGAGAGGAAAAAGTACTCCGGAAGGCAAGTATTACCCTTGAATGTTTGAAGCTTGGTTTGTTTTGCTAGATGGCTCGTGCTCCAGTCAATTAGTGTCTGTGAATCCAAATGGCACACAACTCAATTTAGTCAAGCCGAGGGGTCGTTTGACACTGCACAAAACTCATTGCACCTTCTGGTGCTCTTCCTTTCGGTTAGCTGGTTCTTCGATTTGAATGCGCCTACCTAGCTGGGTCATTGGCAAGGTCAAAGCAAAATGCAGACCGGGTTTGCGTTCCAAAGAGGGCGAAAGCGTTTAGCTACTCCGCAGCGTTCACTGCGCTCACAAGCAGCGTTTGCTTAGCATTTCTGGCTATTATTTACTACTTCTAATTAAATACTCTCCTAGCTATCACCTCCACCGTCACAGCCGTATTAGAGTAGTCACTACATAATCAACATATGTGAGTCACCAACGTGTAGTACGGGTTGGGCTTTCTGCAGGACTTGGCCTGGTCAGAAGGGAGGATTGGGAGGCGGCTCACGGATACAGCCGTCTTCAGAATTCTGCGATTTTCAAATCGACAAACACCTTAATACATAAGCTACTAAAGGGAAGATTGTAGGCAGAGCAATGAGAAGTATTTTGGAACCCTATCTTCTACCAGAGCTGACACACCTAGTCCATACAGATGAGCTGCGGAAAGCAAGAACTAATAAGATTATATAGCCTGTCCGTGATCTGGATACCTGGAGAAGTATGAACATAGGAAGGACTGGGTGGGTTATTGATCTTGGCCTCCCAAAGTACTCGGACTTTCAGTGAGATACATCACCAAAATTCTATACGATCCTTTAAGCTATGTTCCTTTGATACTACACTACAAAACTTCGATTCTGATATGCTTCCAAGTATTCACGGCTGCTCTGGGTGAGTCCTGTCAGTTGAGGTCGCGTAGAAGCTATTGGAAAACGGTGATTGAGATTTTGGTGAGGTATGATGACATCTTTTGCATCCGCTGATGAACCAACCAATCAGTGGATAGACTCTATGTGTCCCAATAACCCTAGAGCCTAGAGGTGATCGATACCAGAGCAAGAATTTACTGAGTAAGCAGTAGAGTAACCGTAAAAGAAATAATTAAAGAAAAGCAGTAAAAGAAAACAGTAGCAAAAACAGCAACAGAGATTGTAACAGAGACAATTATAGGAACAGGAAGGAAAACCACAATAGGGGAACAAGAATAGGAATTGGAACACTTACTGTAGCAGTAGAAACAGTTCAACGATCAGGCTGAGTACCTGCATCTTTTCCAGCCAATGAGTCATCTAACCTATTGTAGATTAGCTCGACCTAAATGTTATGTGACCAGAGCATTGGCGGTAATCGCCTTTGGATAAACGAAGCTAGTACAAACCGTGTTGCCGCATCCTCTTTATCTATTAACAATCTAAAGCACTTGAACATTTAAAGATATTCGATGGGTAATGATGGGGGTAGGTATGTTGCAGTGTACGTCGCTTTCGGTACCCCAGCTAACCAGCTTCATGATAGTATACCCACTCGCCGTGAACTTGTCAAAGAAGCTGCACGCAATCCCTCAACAACGCAAGTGAAAGAAACACAGAAAGAACAGCAAGAGCACTACTGGACTACTGACCCAATCTCACACCAGCCACTATCACTACCAATAGTCTCTGACTGCTTAGGGAATCTGTACAGCAAAGATGGCGTTCTTGAGTACTTGCTAGCTGCGGGGACCGAGTCTTCGCTCAAGAGCAAAACCAGCAGTGAAGACGACTTTAGCTCGAGACTGAAAAGCCTCCGAGATGTGGTGGAGGTCCGATTCCAAGTAGAGGAGGAGAAGGAGAAGGGGAATTCGAAAGCAAGTCCGTTGAAGTTGGTCTGTCCGATTACCAACAAGAAGCTGGGGCCTGGGATAAAGGCTGTATATCTAGTACCCTGCGGTCATGCCTTCCTGGAAAGCGCCGTCAAGGAGATGTCTGGAGAGAATTGTTTACAGGTGAGTCGTACAACACACGCTTGGTGAGCATGCTGCTGACTTTCGCCAGTGTAATGAACCCTATACCAAGGACAACGTGATAACAATCCTCCCTACATTATCCGCAGAAAAAGAGCGCCTTCAACAACGCGCACAGAAACTAAGGGAGCAGGGTCTCACGCATTCTTTAAAGAAAGCCCCCGGAACAGCAAAGAAGAGGAAGAAGGACGCTCAGATCGTACAAGCCACAGTTTCGGACGTGTTCGAAGAATGCACAAAACCAGTAATTTCGCACTCTGATAATACCATGAAACTCGGAAGTGGTGCTATCCAGAATGCAGATACTGCTTCGCTCACTGCGAAGGTTCTTGCAGAAGAGCAGGCGAAAAACAAACGACGGAAGATGGGCAAAAATGAGAACCTGAAGAGTTTATTCTCTTCGAAGAATGGGATGGATGAAAAGCACATTGACTTCATGACCCGGGGATACTCGATACCTGCCGGCGCAAAGCGATAATGATCATGAAGAATACTCAGGAGTTCAGGGGCCCCGGAAGGAGGTGCAATAGGATAGACATCTTGTCTTCAGTAGATCAATAACATATACCATAGTATCTGAGAATCAAAACTCCCTGTGATATTTGAATTATCTTGCAGCTAGCCAGACGCATGGAGTGGCCTCTTGAAGCTCTCATGCTGGCCATTTGTTTCTCTAAACTGTTTGATCCGCTAAGCGAGAAACGGAACTCCGTTCTTTTCCGCTTTTGATACCTATCTTGACCTTCACTCCCGGCGCACTGTGTGATTGCATTGGATGCTTTGAAATTGTTTGTTCGAAGATGAGAAATCTTGAATGGTTGGTCCAGCTTAGCATTGCAATTTGCTCTGTTGAGGCTGCAGAGACAGCTCGACCTCGAGGTGTTAGCCCTGAGCGTAAGACCCCCTATTGCGAACTATGCCTTTCAATCACCATAGTCACTAACGGATTCGATCTTCAGTCGCTAAATTCTTCAAGTCTACTGACAGCTTCACGTGTATTTCCAACCCTTCAATCAAATTATCCCCATCGCAAGTCAACGATGATTACTGCGACTGCCCTGATGGGTCTGACGAGCCTGGCACCTCCGCCTGCTCGTATTTGTCCCATCTCTCCCCGCAATTACTGAGCGATGCATCAAGTTACGATTCAAATATCTCCCTTGCCCTTCCAGGGTTCTACTGTAAGAACAAAGGCCACCAACCGAGCTACACCCCATTCCTGAGCGTCAATGACGGCGTCTGCGATTACGATTCCTGCTGTGATGGTAGCGACGAATGGCAACACGTAGGGGGGACGAAGTGTGAGAACAGGTGTAAGGAAATCGGCAAAGAGTGGAAGAAACAGGATGAGCAGAATCAAAAAGCGATGGGGCTTGCGACAAAGAAGAGAAAGGAATTGGTGGCCAGCGCAGCAATATTGAGGAAGGAAATGGAAGATCGGTTACAATCACTACAGACTCAGATTGAAGGAACTACCATCAAGGTTGGGGGGCTAGAGGTGGCTCTGGCCGAGGTTGAGAAGAGAGAAAGGGGGAAGGTTGTTAAAACTCCTGGTAAGGGCAGCAAGGTCGGCCTTCTAGCCGGGTTGGCCAAGGATCGGATAGACGAGCTTAGAGGGGCGTTGATGGACGTAAGGGCGCAACGGGATATCAGCACAGCCAGGGTCACCGAGTTGGAGGCTATTCTAACCAAGTTCAAGGAGGAGTACAACCCCAATTTCAACGACGAAGGTGTCAAACGAGCAGTCAGAGCTTGGGAGGACTACGCAGCCCGAGACAAGCCAGCAGACGGAGGTCCCGCTCATGATCGAGACTTGGATGAAATATCAAAACCTGATGGCGAGACTGGGGCAATCAAATGGGAAGAATGGGAGGATAACGATGAGGACGATGTGGCTGCTCGTAAGTTGACCGTGCCCCGGTCTACAGGGAAAGGCAGACGCTTAACGTTATGCAGTCTACAACTTTGAGGAATACCTTCCAAAAGCGGCTCGGGAATGGCTTGACCAGAAGTTACGAGATTTACGGGTTCTTCTCGTAGAGAACGGCATCCTCGCAGCCTCTCACAATCCAGACGCTTCTGAATCGAAGGCAGTCACGGATGCCCGCGACGCGCTCAAAGCAGGTCAAGACGACTTGAATAATCTCCAGAACCAGCTCAATGGTGACCAAGAAGACTTGGATAAGGACTATGGCCAAGACGACATCTTCCGAGCGCTCAAAGGCCAATGCGTTTCCAGAGATGCTGGCGAGTACACCTACGAAGTTTGTTGGTTTGATAGAACGAAGCAAAAATCCAGAAAAGGTGGTGCAGAGACGAGTCTGGGAGATTTCGTCCGGATCGATTCAATCATGGTTGATGATGATCTACCGCCCGACGGCAAAGGTCTGGGATCGGGAGAGAGGGTTGCGCTGAGGTATGAGAACGGGCAGCATTGCTGGAACGGACCGAATCGGAGCACGCTGGTGGTGCTGGCATGTGCTGAGAAGGATGAGGTGTGGAGGGTGGTGGAAGAAGAGAAGTGCGTGTATCGAATGGAAGTTGGAACGCCGGCTGCGTGCAGTGCTGCGGGCAATGGGAAACCAAGCGCATCTGCACCGAAAGATGAGCTGTGAAGAATCGGGTTCAACGTATCACATAGTTTATTGTATAACAGGAAATATATCGTTTCCCAATTTCCACCAAATCCCTTCTGGCCTATGCGAAACTCCAAATCTGGCGTCAACCGTCGCGTTGTGGACACGGCGAAGTCCTTGTTCCTTCGACCAGTCGCATTCTTCCCCCAGTATTGGGGCGTTCGAGCATGCAAAGTCTTTTCTGCGAATATCCTGCGTCAATGTGTAGAGATTATGGGATTGGGCGGCAGTAGGGCATGACCCGATTGCAGCAGCTGTCAGACAGTACACGATAGCCTCACGCGTGACGCAGGACATACAGCACCCATCCCTTGCCTACTCTCAAACGACAGGTACATACCTTACATAGCGGTACCTGCCGGCATCTGGCTTATTTGCCCTTCGGCACGAGCAACCGTGGATTGGGGGGGGGGGGGGGGGGGGATGGTCACAATTTTGTGAAGCATTATTCTATGTGCTGCCGAGACATTTGATCTGAGTCCTCATTGTTTGATCCAATAAATAATCTTGTGCGATTCGCACGGGCTTACTTTCGTATGATTATTCTACATTTATGGACAACTGAAAGATCTCCACACGGCCGGCCCACCAAGTGACAGACGGGCAGAGGCCAAAGGGTACCGACAGAACGGGCGACAACGCGACACTGGCACCTACTCCTGGTGCTCTGGTAGGCTAAGGGCTTAGTCAACCACAGTATTGGCACAACACCAACAATGGCGTCCCCGGGGATGAGGGACCAGTTTTGCTTTGGTGTTTCACCAACGGGAGTACCACAGTAGCAGCTTTTGATAGGGGAGCTGACTTATTTCCCAACGGCCCAATCGGACACTCCCGTAACCGACTTTTCAATCATCGTCTTTTTTGTGAGATGCGTGGCTTTTTGGATCGGATTTTTAATCTTCTAATCTTCTGATCTTAATAATCATTTTTACCATTGCGGCCTCGAGGGATCGAGTCAATATCTACTAGAGCGTTGGATGTTGGAATCCAAACAGGTACGGACGAGGGTTCGTGGAACTCGCAAAAGATCCCTTACACATCCCCCATCAATGATCAGAAAGACGTTTTGACATCACCATTCGCCACACGTTGTAGGCCTTGCTTTTTCCACCTCTGCCGCTTCCTCCATTCCATAGCCCATCTCGGCCCAAAACACCCCCGTCAAACGTTGTCTGATCAAGATTCCCATCTCATCTTGTTCTAGGTTTTATATCATGATATGGGTTAGATAGATTCCTTTAGACCACCAGGAGAAGTCCCACCAACTGCAAGACGATACTCGTACATCCCTACAAGGTGTAGTCAGGAACGCGCTACCCCGTCCCTATCCTTTTCTGCACCCCAGACAAGCTCACACTCTAACCCCCTTTTGCTCCGTTCAATTTGCACACTCTGACGCTCACATTATTCTTGCCGTCTAAATTATTCTCCGTGAGCTGCACCAAGGCCTCGATCCTTTCCAACTTCGACTGCTGCTAGCTGAGTCCTGACTCCTGGGTCCTGACGAAATTACGCTGCGCGTTTGTCCTGCCCGCACGCTCATTTACCAGACATTCGAAAGTTGAGGGTACTAACCAGGGCTTATCGACCATCCGCTCCTACAAGTGCCTGACTACGGGTGCTGAACCACCGCGGTTTCGCACTCACTTTTTTCCAAAGAACTTCAATCCCAACCGCCAATCCTCACCGTTCGTGCAGCTGGAGCTGCAATTGTAATCGATCATTCTCTTCCAAGCTACATTCTCTACTCCCTGGACCAAAGACTCCGGCTAGCTCTTAATGCATTGGAAGATCTTACTATTATCATTTTAGCAGCATTCAGAGTGAAGGAAAGTTGGTGAGTTCTCAAGACCATGGACCTCATGACTGGGTCATTGTCAAAGAAGTGCCTTTCGCTGATAGGTCGATGGTGTCAAGCGTAGTTGCCTACAACACCCAGGACTCTTGCCTCCTTCTGTCGGGATGAATCGCTTTCGATCAAAGAAGAAGCCAGCGCAGGATGCGCAAGCATTGCGGAGGCCGTCGACCGACTCGGATGTTCCTCCCTTGCCAACATTCTCGTCAAGAACCTTCAAGCGAAATAAGAAAGCCCAGCCAGAACCAAAGCCGGAGGTCGACCTTTCAGCCGCCTTGCCTCCGTCGGATGACTTTCGGACCAGTCTCCTGATGCCAAATCTCTCGGCCAGGTTCAGCATGTTACGTGAACAGGATGACCCAAACTCCAAGCTAGGAAAAGCCAACGACGACAGCGTTCTCTTTCCGAAGCGGGCGTCGAGGCTGGACCTCTTCGGTCACAGCCGGCTCACCGATATCACCGAGGTTGACTCGCTTCGGGACTCCATTCGTCCACCGTTCGCATCATACACAAGGACCAATTCTTACGGGTCAGGCGCAACAGACGGATATGGTACGGACGATGACGCTTCTCACAGTGGCAATGTGATGAGTCGGTCAAGGCCTGGCGAAGGCAACACCCTGTTTGGCGGAAGGCAGAAGATATACAAAATTCCTGTTGGAGCCTCAGCATCGTCGAAAAATCTCAGCAATGAGGATGGCGAGTCGCCTGTTGGGCAGGGTATGGGTGGGAAGTTGCTTTACGGGGATGATGTCGCTACGTCTGCCTTCCAAAAGCTGCGGGATCAAGCAAGGCAAGAGCGCGAACGAGAAGAGCAGGCACGGCAAAACACACGCACGTCAAAGGAGCATGATCGATCTAATTCCCCTCCGGCGAATTACAATCGAAATCGAGAGACTGTGTCTTCTACAACTTCCGGGCCTTCTCAACCTCGCACGTCAACAGCTGCTACCTCGGTTGCTTCGCAAAAGTCTATATACGAAAGGAATGCAAATGGCTCTTCTTACATCAACTTGCCTTCCACTCAGGGATCGATACATTCGCATGGACCTGATCGACCGATGCCTAAGCCCAGAAGGCTTTATGGCCAAGGGCTTGATCAACAGATGCATGAACAACAGTCTTCGGCTATGCATAGGCTTGAGTCATTGCATCGACAGCGAACCATCGGAGGACCGTCGATGAACGTGCAGCAGTCCAGAAGCGCCACGAATCTGCATGACCGTTATCAGCGAACGGGTCCCTTGTATGCGTCTAATGGCTTCCGTGCCGGTAGTCCGCCTCCGTCTGCAACGCCACCAAGGATGGCGGATTTGGATCTTGGCCTGACAGAAGAGATGCGAGCTAGATCACCCAGTCAAAATGAATATGATTATGGTAGATCGCCTCCTCTGAGCCCACTGATGACTCCAAGTCCCGATGCAACTCTTGTCTCTGCGTTGGAGCCAAATGATCTGGGCAAAGCTACGGCGTTGGGGGCGTTGGGAGCGTTTAACAAACCACAACAGCAGTACAACGAGCAGCAATATTTACAACGTCAGCTCCAGCTACAGCAAGGTCGAGAAACACCTCCTCTTGCACGACCCTTTTCTCCGCACGCTCCATCTATTGATGAACAGATGTTTGGTCGTACTCGCGAAAACTCTCTCTCGAGCATGCAATCGAGAACAGAATCATTCAAACACCAGCAAGAACGTCAAACCAACGATCATGCGTTGAGCATCGTACCTGAAAGCAACAGTCCCCACAGAGCAGGCTATAACGTTGGTATAGAATGTCATCCATCTATGAATGGCACCTTCTTGGCTGGCATGAGCGGCAGTGAATTGGGGTCTCCGGCGGAGAGTGATACAGAAACGGAAACGAATGCAACGCAGCACGGCCAATCCGAGTATCAAAGCCGAGCGAGCGCCACAGTCCCAATCCCAGAGCCACAGAAGCCCTTCAACCTGAAAGCCACTTCGGACCATCACCAAAGCACCAACAGTGGCCTGGCCCTGCCGGAAGACACAGCATTTGATGACCGGAGCGAGACGACGATAACGCAAGCGCGGCGTGCTTCTACATTGGACGAGGTCAAAGCAACATACCTGGATGCTGATTCACCCACCCTAGGCCCTGCGAACGGCTTGAGTGGCCTCGTACATGCGCACCTGCGCAATCATAGCGGCCAGTCGTCTATATATCCGGAGCAATCTCCTGGCTTGGTAGAGGAATTTCCCGCTGAACTTCAAAACAATTACTATCCGGGAGATCACCCGCGACAATCGGGGCGATCGGAGACATTTTTCCGAGAAAGCACGTGGGTTCAAGACAATGGAATAGTCGAGCAAAGTAAGAAAGAGCCGCTACAAGATATGAGCGACGAAGCTATGCCACCTTTGGCGAATAGATTACGGATCGCCCCTGACATAACGAATGCACCGAGGCACCACGAATCCTCAAGAGGTCCACAGATGCACGGTCCTGATAAAGCACAGCGGGTTCTTGGCGGTGAAGCACCTCGTCGAAGCCAAGAATCCTCGAACACTCCGTCCTGGCAGGAGCAATTGAAGGCTCATCACGCCCGAGGCGGAAGTACAGAGACAGAGATAGAGCGGGAAGGCCTTGCCATGGAGCTAGCAGAGAGACGACGCATGGTCCAGAGCAAGCTGGAGAGTTTTGTAGGACCAGACAGTAGATCTGCTAGCCCCATGCCTGGGGCTCGCAACCGCGATGATAGCCCTGCAAAGGCAGGTATTCCATTTGGAGTTCTCAGGTCAAAGACAAGTGGAGGCTCTCTGGTTGGAAAAGATAAACCTTCCAAAGCGATGAAGATGTTGGGTATTAGTGCGAATTCAAGTTCGACGAGTTTATCGTCGCGGCCTTCCCAAGAGAGTTTCTTCAAAAGAGAGGATAACCAGTCGAATCGTTACGCTCCTCGAGGTCATTCACAAACAAGACGGGAGCCTCAAGGACGCCAACCTCCAGACAACACTCGAATGCAGCGACCTCGTGAGCCCAGCAATGAACGGAGTGGGGCCACTACTCATCGGAGACCTTCACCTCCGTCGGCCAGACGTCCTGGAGCTGGCCGAGCTGGCCCCGACGCATCCGAAAGACCATCGGAGACGTGGCACAGCCAACCGCATAGCTTTGCTGCAAGAGCGGCTGCCGAACGAGATCGCATTAACGGCTATCAGCCGAACATGTCCCAGACTCGAGAACCTACCAGTGCCCTCAGGCCAACAGAGGAACTCATGGCGAGTATTGCAAGTCACCAGTCCCCTGCAGAGAGATCACAGTCGGCAATGTCCGGCAGGATGAGAAGCAATAGTAGAGGCAATACGCCAGGGTACTTTGACAACAGAGGTCCTATGCCGAGTCAAAAGAACACTACACCCAACAGTGGTAGTTCGCATAGACAGCCACCTATATCCCCGTACTCCACGTCATCAACATCTTCCTCGCATGGTGCCTCCCCGGTCGACCCTTATATCACGCCTACAATGATCACCTCCCAAGAATCCTACAATACTCGCCGCACACCAACTTACCGCAAACACTCCGTCAACAAACATGACATATCCGAACCAAGGTTTGTTTCTAGCACCTCATCTGTCGGCACCGTCAATCTCCCTCCAGGCGCCAGCCTCAGCAACGGCATGGAACCTCTTTCGTCCCGCCCCCCAATCCCCCCGCTCAACCCCCGCCGCAAACGCACCCAAACTCTTCTTCAAGCGCTGGGCCGGCTAGAAAAAGCCGACGGACCCGCCCCGGCCCCAACGGACCACCCCGAAGACCCGTACGAAGAAAGAAGTACCTTCTCCGCCGATGAGAGCGAACCAAAGTCCAAAATGCGCCAAAGGCTTCGCAAGACGTCGAGTGAGGGTGGAAACCTTGCCGCGAAAGCCAGGCAGTATGCCATGACGGCGCCGAGTCCGGCCGTACCTACTTATTCGCCATCACCGCATACGCCGAATTCGGCGCCTTTACAGGCTTTTCATCATCCGCCGGCTGCGCCGTATGCGCCGCCGGTGCATCTTGAGGGGAGCCCTGTGCCGGCGTCGGCTGCCATGTTCTGATTCTCTTTTTCATCGCAAGTTCTTAATATACGGTTTTAGGACGCAACGACTTGCAAGCGCTTGTACCACTACAATGTCTTTTTTTTTAAACCTTTCCTCTCGAGCGTTTGTTGCCGGGGAACTGGTTCTGGCTGGGTAAAAGAAAAAAGGCGTCCTCACGCACACGCATACGCAATTTTTTCCTTATAGTTTCTTCAACCCCATTGATGGCGGCTCCTCTGTAGGATCGATAGCAGCGAGTGGGTGTATCTGCTACACCCCCGTTCTTTGTTTCCTCAACTGGATTGAGAAATGTGCAAAACGGTCGCTGGTGCGAAACGTGTCGTTGTTTTGGTTGCTGGGTGGTGTATATATTATTTATAAATATTACCTTTTGGGGGAAAATACACCCCTCAATGTCTTGGCTATACTTCTTTCTACCCGCTTCGCACCCGTACTCGTACGTACCCTTGCTTTGTTCGTTGGCGACGGGAGATGGCTGGTGATGGGATGGGATGGTTTGGTAGATAGGTTGGTGATGATGTCGAGGATCGTATCGAGATAGGAATGCTTGTTTACAAAGAGTTTCTTGAGAAGAGAAGAAAGTGGTGAGCGTACGCGTATTAGCTACATTATTCTCACCACTGCTCCGGCCACCAGCTCCCCGTCATCCCACCACCTTCCTTTTCCCATCTCGGTTCCCCCCCTTCCCTTCCCTTCCCTCCCACCCCCTTCCTCTTTATCCCCCCCTTCTCCTCTTCCACGACCACCCCATGCCCCATCTCCACCTCTCTTCATCCCCATCCCCATCCATCCCCACCCCCATCTCAAAAATATCCAATGCACTCATAACCCACCCCACTTACTCCCACGCTCTTACCACCAACACTCCCAATTTCCCTCATTCCCAATTTTCCCATCTCCTAGTCTTTTATTCTTTTGTTCTTTCCAAGAAGTTGGGAGGTTGGGAGTTTGGGAGTTTGGGAGTGAGATTCGTGGTGGTGGTGGTGGTGGTGGTGGTGGTTGGGGACGGCAGCGAGGGGGGTGGGGAAGCGAGGGTGGGAGGGGATGCGAGGCGAGCGTGTTGTCGTAGAGCAAATTTTTCCACGGTGGTGGGAATTGTAAGGGTTTGATGTCGTGTTTGTGGCTGGTTTTCATTTTTCTTTTTTTTGGTGGTGGGAAAGTTGGGAGTGAGAATTATGGTTAGGAGGTGATGGGGGACTAGCTGATGGGAAAAGGAGGGGAGGAAGGGCGGGATAATATATATATATTTGGGTGGAGGAGGGGAAAGGAGAGGGGGGGGGACATCGGGTTATAATATTGTGGCGCCTACTGTATATCGCGTATGAAGGACTGGTTAGGTGCTCGTGGATGAGCTTCCAAACGAGGCACGATTGCGAAAGAGACGCGGATGGTAAATAGTTGGGGCTGGTTTAGGTTGGCCCCCAAAGAGAGGTATGTAGGTGGGTGGTAGACGGTATCCGGTTTTTTTTTCTATGAATTTGTGTTAATAGTCGCCAGCGGCAGTTGGGGTTTTTCTATTCTCCCTTCTTCCGTGCTTGATAGCAAAGAACGCAGTTTTTATGGATAGGAGCGTAGGGAAGGAAGGCGGAGGAGATGCGGGATTGTGCTCTTCTTGGGTTAGGAAAGATGGTGGAGAGGGGAGAGATGCTACGGGCTTTTAATTGGGAGTGTGGGTGTTTTTGGGGAGTGGAAGGGGACTGGCATACTAGAGTGGGGTTTTGGATTATTGAGCGTTCCGTTGCATTCCGTCGTCCTGATAGATCTCGCAGTAAAGTCTGAAATACTCCACATGTTTAAAAACAGCCAAGCAAAAGGGGTGGAGCAGCCAGAACGAAAGTCCATGCTAGGCCCCGATGAAACACGTCGACAGCGTTTGTGAGTTGCGCCATTGTGGGGCATGCGAAGGGGGACTATTTCGGATGTGAGAACTTCTGGTGATGTCCGAGCTGATGAATTGGGAACTGAGGACTGGTGTGAAGGGGGTTATGGCAGGTTGGGAGGTTATATGGAGAGTTGCTGGGTGTAGCTGTGATGCGGCTTCTTGGTATCTGAAGAAGTGAACAAAAAGGTTGATCGGGTGATAAAGAGAAGTAGAGCACCTTAGATCTTTGGTAGTAAGAGGTATATCCCCAGATGTGCCAAGGTCTGTCGTGATTGGCGTTGTCCTGTGCCGGCTTAAGCGCCGTTGGAGGTAGCGTACATCGTTCTATATGTTTCTGACGGCTGGGCCGTTGAGGACCTGCCAAGCTTAGGGCCTGAGGGATGTGTGGTTCTATTGGGGATGACTGTAAGAAAGAAGTGAACATATTTCAGGGTTCAACTTAGAATATCTCCTCATAATTGTGCCATGCCGAGAAGTGCCCGGTGACCCCGTGAGAGAACAGAGAGGGACAAAGGAGCAGAGCGTATTGTTCGTTGGCCCTCGTGATGAAGCTCTTGATGAATGAGAGTTACACCATGAGACTCAATACCCGCCGTTGCCGCAACAAGGCTCGGCAAATGGGCTTAGTGCTACGACACAATGAATGGGATATAGAACCACAATATCTGGGCATGTGCAAGAAAGATTCACAGATGATGATGTCCCGAGTGGACCTCGGCAAGATATCCAGTAAGCATAAATGTTAGGAGCCGGGACGCCCCGATCCGAAGTAACAAAAGAATCATTCATCGTTTGCAAATAACTACCTCGGTAGTGAGCATGTTTCCCTTGATCTAGAGTATGCATAGTCCTTCTTGTCGTCCTTGAGAAGGATTCCGTCCTGGAGAAGGATTTCAGGTTTAAGGTTCTCTAAGATAAAGTATCCTCTCGTTTAGCGGTTAGGTGTGACGCACTGACCTGTAAACTGGATCAACGCTGAGGTAGGATCTAGATTCACTGCCAGTGGTTGTTGGCAACCATGTGTAGTTATTAAGTTTCCCACTGAATCTTTAGAGTGCAGTAGGGTTCAGGGCAGTGAACGTTGCACAACGCAATGGTATTTGCCGCGCGAATAAGGCGCCCAAAGGCTCGGTCTGTGGGTGGGATTCCCGGTGAATGGAACGATTGAGATCCAATCACGCGGAATAGCTGCTCCCCATTCACACTTAAGCACCGCCATCCGCAATTTCATACCGACAAGCTCAAGGACACGGGCTATTAGCTTGCTGCAAGAACATTCGGGGTTTACCCACGCTAAAGACCTTCCAACCAGAGGCTACCTCAGAGATCAACGGACTGGTATTGAATTTCAAAGCACAAATAGGATTTATTGCAAGACTAGAACACACGTCAAGCACACCCGTCATATCCTGAACTCGCCCACAAGATACTGCTCCTTGGAAAACCAATTCGCTCCGACGTCTACCAGGAAACAGATTATGCCTTACTTCAAGATGTTAACGCACGAGATGACCATGGCTTCTGATATCGAGATATCTTCAAAGAAGGAGGATAACCAGGTACGTGATCTTTAGCAGATGGACATATGCTCTGCTGGTGTTACAGGACAAATGGATGAAGAGCCAAGCTTATATGGCTGACATCCCTCTGAAGGTAGCTCTCGACTCACTAGACTCACGCTCGTTCTCGTACCACCTCTACAGTGTCTGGCTATTTACCTTTAGCGATCTGAAGACTATTGTCTTTCCGAAGATAGCGTTCGGCATTTCCACAGCACTGTCCGGCCCAGTGCTCATGGTGAACCCTTTGCCTAGCAGTCTCATCATCTGCCGTTTACCTCTTGTGGCCTTCTGGATCTGGATAAACTTGCTGCCGTTCGCTATTAACAACCAGCGACAGCCAAAGGCAATCGAAGAAGACAAGTTGAACAAGCCATGGCGGTCAATGCCGTCGAAGCGGCTGACACCCGAAGAAGCCAAGATTCTGATGCTGATAGCTTATCCCGCGGCTCTCATTCTTAGCGTATATCTTGGAGCCACAAAACCTAGTGTGATGTTGATATTCTTTGGCTGGGTGTACAATGAGCTTGGTGGAGCTGATAAGAGCCCCATTATCCGAAACCTCATCAACGGGATTGGGTACCTATCCTTTGCTTCCGGCGCCACGATTGTCGCGAGCGGCCATTTACTTCTCAACGAGATGGCGTATAGCTGGCTTTTGATAATCGGTGCCGTTGTCATCACCACAGTCCAGCTCCAAGACATGTCTGATCAAGAGGGAGACAGTGCCCGTGGCAGACGGACGGTTCCTTTGGTATTGGGCGACGGACCCGCAAGATGGACAATCGCGGTTCCTGTCATGCTTTGGTCCTTCATCTGCCCTTTTTTCTGGTCATTTGCGGCGGTAGGATTTGTACTTCCAGTCGCGTTCGGCACCATCGTCAGCTCTAGGGTCTTGCTCGTCAGGACCTTGCGGGGAGACAAGTTGACGTTCAAAGTATGGAACGTATGGATGATGGTGTTGTACCTAATGCCATTGCTTAAGAGATGGATTGGATGGTAGTCCGAGCATAAGTGGAAACTCCATTAGACCATTACGATACATGACAATGAGGTTTACGATACACGACATAGCGCAGCGCTAAGGTACCTACCGAAGCGGATACAAACACGTGACAAGGTACAGCAACCGGTCGCTTGGGATTTCATCATTTTCCATTTCCCATGTGTTTGTTGCCCGACGCTACCTTAGCTTACATACCTTACTTAGCTTTACCAGATGATACGATGACAATGCTTGATAAGGCACGTCCACTACTAGTACTTACTGCGCTTCGATGGCATGTGAGGCCCCTGTGTAACTTGCCTTAAGCACGAAAGAGCATGCAGCACCGTCTACTGTCTACTGTCTACTGCCTTGTTCTGCACATCCCAATGAGTATGAGCGGATGGTGGAATCATGCAGGGCAGTGCAAGTCGATTCATGTCCATATTTCCTTCTGTTCGCGCCGTAGTATCATTTCCTTCCTGACACATGGCAGTGTGCAACGCTCTGACAACGAACAGACAATAGATGGAAGAAATGATCTGTTCCGGCAAGTGGCGGATGATTACGGCCTCGCCAAGTCAGAACTTGACGGGCTCTATGCACCAGACTGCTAGACTTGACGGTTTCCGTGAGGGGACTTTCTATGACATGGCTAGTGCTACTAACTCTTTTGCTCGACAGCTGCATGACAAGCTTCAAGCCCAGCCATCACATGGGCATAACGTGTTCTCGAAGTGTCTGCTGTGTCATTCTTTAGGCTACAGCAAGGCCATGCACCAACAGTGAACATCGCCGGCGCCCATGAAATCCACAAAGACAAATCGGCCAGTGAAATACCTCATGTGGGAAGCAGCAATACCAGAGTCAAGGCGAATATTGATGTCTGAAATCAATTTCAGCTCATCACATCTGCATAACAACAGGTGGAATGGTAGTGTTCAATGCATTTTCGAGTTTTAGAAGGGCGCATTAGAAGCTGATCTGCATTGGACCTAAGGGCAACCTCAAGACTGCGACGCCGATCATTTGTTATGGCAGCCTGCAGGGAGAACGGTGGGGAAAGAGATCTTCCCATAATTTGACCAACCCAACCTCGTCGGGTCCAGTACCACGTTCTATCGGACAAACTACTGCAAAGTCCTCACATCAGAGATCCTTCTGCTTCAGCAAGGCAGTGGCAAAACTTGCGAGAGATCCTCCGATCCGAGATACCTTTTTGGGTCCATATCCATTCCTTAGTAATATTCTACTACGTAGAATGGTGTGGGAGTAACTGACAAGGGTTGTGCTTTTTGTTCTGATTCGACGACGATTCAACGTCTTCTTACCTTGCATTAGGGCATAGGGAGGACACATCCGCTCCCACGAAGACTGACACCCCAGCAAGGCCGGCGGCGCTGCTGCGGGCGGGAGATGATGTGTTGCAATGAATAGGGTTTAGCCTAACCACGACCGCGGTACTTCAGCTGCACGAACTCCATAGATCGCCGAGCATGCCACAGGGTCTTATCTTCAATGCATCAACATTCTCAGGTCGAACAATTCTTCTGCTGTTGCAGCCAGCTGTTGGTTGATCAGGTCACCTGCCGACTCCATCTTGATCGAACCATTCTTGAACTGGGATCAGATGCAGATGCACAGGTCTTTAGGAGATGCCTTGTGTGGCGTTGGATGGTTAACTGTCATTCGCCCAACAAAGCCAAGGTATATAAGGGGCTTGAGGCACGGTCCGGGGAGAACCAGGTGGAAGTCGTACCTTCCAGCTCTGCGTAGCCTTTGCTCTGCAAAGCCGAGCTTCAGAAACTCCCTCGGAAGAAGAAGCTAGGTTTGTATGATCAAGGACTCTCTCTATCTATATCTCCCTTATAGTACTATGTAGTTTCATCTCCATCCCCGAATAGAGATTGACTCGGACTCGGACTCGTGAAGCTCAAATACCTACTGGTACTCATATATCCAGGAACGGCCGGACTGCACTGTTTTCTCTCTCAAGTCGAACACCGATATCGCGCATAATTTTCCCATCCCATCGAAGCTCTCCCAGGAAATCAATCCATTGGCTTGATTCTACCCTCTTCTTACTGCCACCCATCTCCATAGAAATTGGTCAAAATAGCAGAAACGGCCTTATTATCTCCATCGGGCAATCTCATTACCCCAATGAACTATTGGCGTACGGTACCCCAAAGCGCAAATACTACAGTAGTCACTCTCAGCGCAGCGGGCGTTGCTCCTACAAGAAAATTCAAACATCTCCCATCATCCATGGAGGTCGTGAACCCTCTAAATCCGTTTCCGGTCTCTTTCTGACCATGTCTGATATATATATTTCTACTTGCTGTTTGTTGCTTTTGCTAAAAAGTTGTAACTGCAACGGATTTCTGGTTTGGTTGGCAAATTAGATACTAGTATGGTCTTATTGTTTAAGTCTGCGTATGGACCGCGATCGATCGTTTCCGTCCCATGCTCGTGTTTTCGTGTTAGGGTTGGTACTTGGAATCTTTGGAAAATCATATCGTGCTTTGCGAGGATAGTTAGCGCCGTGTACTTTGGTTTAAGATCTGATTTCTCTCGAGAATGGTAAGGTCACTGAGGTAGACGTTGATTCTTTGAATATCTACCTAATGCGAACTGAAACCTTTATGCATTGGCGGTGGTGGTCCCATTCATGAGAACAATTGATTCATCGATAACAAAACCCTTCCTCAAACTTTGCTCTCAAAGCCTCATTGTCCTCGTTCACCAGCCTCTACACACGTCGTCCTCGCTAGCTATCTTATCCCATCTTCTTGTCTCGTTTGTCAGTGTTTCTGCAGGATTCAAGCTTGTCGCAGGCAATGGGCATGAACAATGAAGAAAGACTGTCTCAAACCCTTTCCCATAGCATGTTACGAAACGCCTATCTAAGACAGATTCGTAAGAAGGTCGTTCGATTCACGGATGCGAGCATTCAATACATGGATGCGAGCATATAATTCACTGAGAACATGTATCTTGATCAACTGCGTGCGATACCTGTATGCACTTCGCTTAGCCTAGTTAGGTAGTAGTCATGTGTCTGCTACCTAAGATATTGAGACATGAAAGGATCAGTAGCTGTGAGGAACCCAATGGCCGTTACTGACTGGCACACGCACAGAATGTGGTCAAGTGTCTGTCCCCCAGTTCCATCAAAACTTCCCACCAACAGACGCAGATTTCGATATTCAAAAACTTGGCTGAGGGCGTTAATTTCTCTACCTACCTTACCACCGTCGTGGTATCGATATCCTGTCCTCTTACTACTCTGGTCGCTTGACATACAACTGGACTGCGGAAGTAGCGCAAACGCTTCCGAGTTTAAGAGGACACCATTTGATCTTGGAAAAACACGTTGCTCCATCGTGTGAGCTAGGGAAATGCCGAGTAGTGGGTTGAAGGACCTTATACTGGATATTGTGGAGGTACACAGTACTTTCCAATCCTGTGGCGAACTCCCAACCGGCCGTTCTAAACTACGCGCGAAGTTCAAGGTTCTGCAGCACGACGGGCAGAGTTTCCTTGTTATAAATGATGGCGTCCGTCCCAAGCTTGAGCGTAATCTAAGAAGATTGCTTCGAATAGCCAGTCCGAGATAATCCCGGTTGTTTTTTTATGCCGGCTACAAGATACCTGCATAGACGCTCTAAAGGTGGTTCTTGCAGTGTCGAGCGCGAAAAGTGTCGAGACGGTAACAGACGTATTTGCGTCTGCCAGAATAGCACTCCTGATCATGTGCGGCCAACCAAACGAGCGCAAGATCTGTTCGGACGAGCTGATTAGCATGGTGCTCAGTACATTGCACAAGACTAGGGACTTCGTGAAATCACTATCTGAGAAGATCGTTGGGCAGAAATCGAAACATCTCGAGGGCCAGACAGAAAAGACGTTGCAGATACTAAGCCAATTTGTGGCGAAGGTCGATGTCAGTCGCTATATTTCTTCGATCCAGTCTCTCGCTATACACATTCTACAACTCGATACCTGCCGCAAAACCATAGTGAAACTGCCAAAAGTTGCGGCAACAGATTTGATTTTCCGAATATTCTTTCATTACTCAGGTGAGCGTGACTTCCTCGTCACGGACGTCCTGAACTCTGTTCCGTCGAACGATGCTACCGTGGACCAATCTGTATCTATTATCTTGGATGGGGCACGAATCACTCTCGTGTCCGCTTTGTTAATCGCATTTGTGCAAGTAAGCGCAAGCCCTATAGACTGAAATGCTGGTCATCATATGTACTACGAGCTGCCATCGAATGGAGGGGCGCGGAGCCTGGTTTCAGTGAATGCTTCAGTGAAGAAGTTCTTGGAAGAGCCCGCGAAGGATCCGATAAGACAAGTTATGGTCAAAGCCATAGACACTGCCGTCAGGTATGCACTGCAAATTGTGCAGAACTGCCTAAAACAAAATTCGCCTTTCTTTGTTCGTACAATTTGCCGAGACCTCCTGACAGTTTTGTGCTTGCCGAAGTGGCCTGCTGCCGAACTACTGTTGAGAGATCTTCTGCTGGCGATGTTGAACGTTGCGAAAGACAAAAGAGCCTCGACTTCGACTAGAAAGACTGCACTGGAAATTCTGGGTTTCATGGAAGTTGCAATGTCATGCCTGTACGATGATGTTCAAAAGGCAGGCATCGCTGTTAGCGAGAGTCCGCAGCCGCTAATTGACTGTCTTACTGCCAGCGACGTTTGCTGCTGGGATGGTCTTTATCACCTCGCCAGCAATAGTATCGAATGTGCTGGGCCAGACGACCTTCATGCCAAATCAGCCAAAGTTTACCTCGTCATGCAATGGGCGAGATCTGTCTTTGGCAAGAACGATGAGCTCGGAGAAGAGACCGATATGGGCGATCGTTCTCTAAAGGACTTCCTAGCCAGAGCTTGTTCCGTGCCCAGCCAGTCCTTCAAGATAGCCGACTCCCTAGGTCGCCAAACGCCATCCACTCGAGGCTGTAGGGCGTACAGTGTAGTTCTAATGGCACAAGGCTTTTGCCGCCAGTTGCCTCGTATCTACACAATAGTTCAAGATGGTCTGGGGGCCGAGGCAGCGTCTGTCCGCGTCCCATGCCTGAAAGGCTTGATAGGAATACTGGAAAACAATTCCATGCTTCTGGCCCGCATGAGAAAAATCGAATATCTTCTGATGAGGCTTATCACTGATCCTTCAGATATAGTACGCGAGGCTGCTTTGACAAGCATGCAGGATACCTCGGTCACTATCCATTCGCCGTTCAGACAATAGGTCTTCGCCATGCTGTGCCATGATTTTGGTTCATCGGTAAGGTTACAGAAACGTTCTCTTAGAATTTTGCATGATGTATATCAAAGCTCTGAAGATTGGAATTCCAGAATATCAGCTGCCTTGCGGCTGTTACTGAGAGTCAAAGATTCGAATCAGAGCGTCGTGATGATGGCACGAAAGTTGCTGAAGGGCGTGTGGCTTGAAGACACCGTCGAGGCTGCCACTGCCCGCCGTGATGAGACCAAAGACACGTTAGCTACAGTCAAGGCAACCGTCCAGCAATGTTCTGATAGAGAGCTTGCTTTTGTCCATTTCGTACGACAAGCGACATCCGAAAGCTTGCAGGGATTCCTGGTTTTACAGAATTGCCAATGCCTTATTGCCGCGGCTTTCGAATCCTTGATCGATGATAATGATCAGATAGTCATGCTTCGATGTCTGTCAATATTCGCAGAAGCCAATGCTTCCCTTTTCGTACGCGAGCAACTTGACATACTAGAGTCCATGGTCTGTGAAGTTCGTGAGAAACCTTTTAAGAACGCCATAACTCTCTTTCGACTTATTATACAACGGACGCAAAGAGCAGAGAGATCACTGCTTCTCAGGGTCCAGAAGTCTCTAAGGAAACCCGACTTCAAAGTCCGAGCATCCGATATCAACGAGTTTGCAGCTTGCTTGTGGACGGTCAGTTTGCACGTTGAACAAACGATGCAGCTTATTGACCTACTGCGTATCTTCATGTAGGAGCTCAGAAGCTTGGCATGCTTGGATCTGTCGGAGCCAAAAAGTGCAAGTTGCTGGCACAAGCAAGGAAGTTCGTACGTCTCATTGGATCACACGGTAGATATTGCGATTCACCCTGTCAAGAACAATTCGCCAAGGAGCTTTCTGAATCGTGTGAGCACTGGGATGCAGATTCGACGATGCGGACTCTTCTAAACTTCACTGATGCAAGCCAACCAATAGTGTTGAGGCTTGATGCAGTCATGAGCGTGAGCTTTTTCTGTCGATCATGGCCAGATCAATTCCGCGATTCGGAGGTCCATGCCGTTTTCTCTGCCAATCTAAGGCCAGATGTATCCGAACTTCATACAGTAACTATACGAGCACTGACCGCTTTGTTTGGTAATGAAAGTCTGTCACCTACAGAGCCGAATGATTTACCTGCGTCGAACGTGCATGATCGAGACAGAATTGGTGCGCTTCTTGTCTCGCGATATTTGCATAGCCTGCGTGATATTGCATCGAGCCAGAACCCCTCTGCTCTGGAAGCTGTAAAGCTTCATGCAGTCATCTCGACTGAAGGCCTCGTGTCATCTCAGGAACTATATCATATCTGGATGTCACTCGGAATCTCAATCAACCTGGATGTCCGCTGCATTGCGACGAAACAATAGTAGGAAATGTATAGAAGGCACGATAGATGGTTGCAATCTTACTGCGTAAAAGTCGTGAGAAGAGCTTTTGATTATCAATTGTAGGTACTGAAGAATGATAAAGAGGCAACGTACGAGCATCGTCATCTTACTCTCAAGTTAGATGCTCTATTCAAGACAACTAATACGAGCGACGTCGTCTCTCGTCGAGCATTCTTTGAGCACTATTGCGACGAACTTGTACTCGAGCTTGAATTATGAGATATGAGAGAGCTTCAGTTCATCAACTTATCGTATTCAAAATTCCTCGTCGAAAATCTAACTTTCTTCGCGTTCGAGCATCTGAAAGATATAATACATACTATCTTCATTCTTCGAGCCATCTTGACAACTAGAGGATCGATCTATGCTCAGATCATTGACAGCGATCAATTTTGCAATCGCTGCATTGATAGACACTTAGGAGCTCGAGAAGAGCCTTCTACATTCGAGCAAGTGACTTGCGTGTCCATCTTGCTATCAATAATTGGCGAGTTGCTAGATTATTTTGTCACCTTCGTGCCGCTCCGTCAAGCGGAAGAGCGGCAAGAAAGAGTCTCGCCGGCTGGTTGAAGCCATCATGGAAGCGTTGTTTAACTTCCATAATGCTCATGGAAGAGAATTTGTTGAGGCTGTTGCCAGGCGACTTGATTCTCGGGACTCATCGTGACACAATGGAACGGCAATGTCATGATTTCGCGACAAATCTAATAGGGAACCTTCCAGCACCTAAGGCAAAAAACCAGAAAGCGGAAGCGGGCTATTGGGAAGGGTTGTTAACGCAAGCAGAAGCTTTACTTGGGTAAATTGTCACTGTATCGGTACCAGAAACTATGAGTACAATTAAAGATATCGACAGTGGTTATAATGTAAGGGAGGTAGGAATCTGATATTACATAAAGGCGTATTCGCTCCACAGTGGATTTTGTGCGGTACAATCCGAGCTAACCCAATTAGATTAGTGGACAGTGTAATGCTACTGCTACTACCTTATCAGCTCTCACTGTTCCTATTGCTCCTTCAACTTAACATAATCTTAGCGTGGGATCAAGGAGAAACAGTTCTATTCAACATATTCAAAGGCCCAAAAGCCTTACACTCCTTCACTAACCTCCCCCCGGGCACGCTTTTCCCTCCTTTCGGCACAAGCAATTCACCTCCTCCAAGCTTGTACGGACGCTTGTGCACAAATGCTAAAGCCTCCAATCGCAATCAAGAAGACGGGCTAGCGCTAAAGGTTGGGAGATAACTACACGTCGGATGGCGATGATGAAGTCGGCACATCGTTTCAGCAAGTAGGAAGGTGTGTAGGTAGGTATCCTGACCTCGTCCATGGTTTTCTTCGGGTGGTCGAATGGGGAAAAGGAGCGCGCAAACTGCATAACAAGGATTACGACAGGCTGTACGGCGAACAGGAAGAATGGAAGAAGAGGAATAGCTCTTTACGCCCGATAGCGTTTCTAGTGGTATCGAAGAGGAACAACTCTTAGGTGAGGTTTCTTTTATCTAAGGACATTTCCACTAGCATCATCCGGCCTCGATTAGCGGTATAGACTCGCTCACCCTCGGGGACGGCGGTGAGTTTATCAAGAAGGTGGTACATGTTAGGAGATGGGAAGCCATATAATGTTTTTCCGTGTACAGCAATAGGAGAGTTTTCGTTTCCGAGCCTCGTTCAATGACATAGATGTATCTACGCATGTTTTCAACGTTGATGTCTCATGCTTTGCTACTACTGGTACTGGACTATATGCCTATATTAAGCTTCCGTCATCTGGCTAGGCTGCTACAACAGATACACTAAACAGAGATAAAGTTGCCAATATTGATCCAACGAGATGTTGTAGACACTATCTACTTGGAAGATTCCTTTCTGTTCGATGAAATCTGTAACCGATTAGTGTTATTGTATTCGCGAGGTGTGTTAAGTAACTTACTTCACTGGAGAACAATTGTGCAGGTCTCGCTACCGAGTCATCAGATTTCTGGTGCGTACTCTTTCTCAGAAGATAGCTCGGCAATATAGGATACTTCTCCGTGGGACTTGGTGGGCCCTATGGTCAACCAGTCAGTTTTTATATTGTTAGAGTGGATCAAGTGATGTACCTCTTTATTAGAATATACTATATCAGGTCCAGGTGTGAAGTCCTTGGGCCTTCGATTCGGATCCCATTTTTGACTGAGGCCCGGACATGTCCACGGCGGAGTTTGATGCTTGGGACTCGATGAATCCTTTGAGATAGAGATCAGTATCCGGGGCTATATCATATGAGATAGCTCACTTCGTTGGAAAAGACTTCATCAGGTCCAGGTATGAAGTCCAACAACTTCTGGATTGCCATTCTACGGAAAGGTGGAGCAACCAGCAAGGATAATGTTTTTCGTTGCCTGTAGCAGTCTCTTAAGTCCAACAATTAGAGACAAGATGGTACGAGGAATGCACGCAGAGAGGAGATATACGTTTATACATAACAAAGACAAAGGGAAGGAGTTCGCAGAACCGCTCTACCAGATTCGCCCGTTGGATCTTTGCATGGAACAAACCAGAAGCCTTCATAGGAAGCTTTCATGAAACATACTAATGGGCCAGAAACACCGTGGTGTACAGGTTGCAGGTATGGCTGCAGTCACATCTTTGCTTGGCTTGCATGGAGCGCTCCTTCAGCACCTTGAGCCATCAAGCAAACGACTTGTACACACAAGCCTTCCGACTAGTTTCGCATGCTTGCCACGGACAATGAATATCCGAAAACCATGCACTTCCGCCAGAGAACAACAAAGAGATACGATGCGAACACAATCAAGAGGTTCTGTGTTTAAGACCTGGTTCAGCTTAATACCAACTTGGACAAAGACTGAGGCTAACAATGGTAGAAACAGCTGGCAAACTGCCCTTGGCAATAGCTGTGGCTCTTCCTTGGTCTCTGCAATGCAGGAAGCCGTCAAGTTTCGCTTCTTTCCATGTCTGTCTCCGAAACAATGTTCTTACTCTGTTTTCCACAGATTCCTGAGGCTTAGCAAGACTGGTCGCGGAAACTCTCTTTTCTTGTATCAATAGCATCAACATCGTAGTTCTTATGTTGCGACGGACTGAGCGAACCCTCGCCATCAAATGTCAATAGGTAGGCTTAGGGCTGGTCTCCGGATCCTTGGGTGAGTTTCGGTTACTAAGCCGCAGGCCTGACTCAATGGCTGTTGAGGTATGAAGCTAAGGTGCTATGGCGTAAGCTATGGAGTTGGTATAAAGCTTTCTAGAACCCATTAGAACATTCGGATTCTCATTTCACTCTTGGGCTTGTGTATGCAAATCTAACCAGTTGTGGTGATGCGTGAGGCTTCAAGCCTATATCCACTGGGCGGAGACGGCTTTTGGGTTCTACCTCTCAACTCCACTCTATCCGTTGGGTAGGGCATGGGTAAAATGGGCAGGAGATTTTGCTGTTAACCGGTTCCGACGGCCACGGTCAAGCTGTAGGAAGGGTGCTTAGCGTCGAAAATGTCACGTCGACACTTCTACAGTATTCAAGCCATGACCACGGGTTCGATGCCAGTAGTATTCAACTATTCATTTGTATTGGAGGCGACGGAAACACACTGAGAAACCACTATTTCTACAATATAACAAAGTCAAGCACCATCCGTCTGTCCCATCTCGTTCCTTTCGACTAGCACTTCTTTCCATTCATTACTTCAATCCCTTCGCCGCTGACGTACATCCGTCACCTGCCTTAATCTATTTGAATGCTATCAGTATTCAAAAACCTTTGATGCTTCTGAGCGCTATCCGTGCGATCCTCCATTCTCTCGATAAACTCAAGTACGTCAAGCGATAAATGATGTGAGGTGGCTACGGCATGAGGGTTTCGTCGTGCAGCATCAGGATTGAAGTTGTGATTCATTCTGCGACGTGAAGGACGCTGAGAAGAGAAACTGGAACTGCTGAGAAAAATTTTCAAACGGAACGGCGCGGTGATCATCCTCTAGCACTGTTAGCCATAATCTCGTGGATAAGACCATATCCCGAACCATACCCATCCACTGATCCCAAGGCAATGCGCGAAGCGTTTTGACCAGTAACGTAAAGTATTCTATGCTCAGGGTGGTGAGCAAATAAGCGACTTGGTCGTTGTTACAGGCTGTCGCCAAGGCAGCATTGACGGCATCTCTCATTCATGCTAGGATGACAGCTACCAATAAGATTTTGTGAATGAGCAATATAAGGGATAGCGAAACGAGTGCGAAGACACACAGGAAGATGACGATTGCGAGGTTGAGCATATTGAAGATGGTGTAAAGCTAGATAGCTGAAGTCTTTGGAACTTGTAGTAGAGAGGTATAAAGATGGTTGAAGAGGATTGTGCAAGTATGAGATAGTTAGTAAGATGGTAGGCTTGCACAGTCGACTTGTGGATGATCCTTATAAGAATCGTTGAGCGTCTTCTTCTAGACCGTTACGCTGTGTATGAAATGATGCAAGACACTCTGAACTAATGATGTCAGAATCATCAACGAAAATAAAGATGTGACTGAAGGAATTTCGCAGTGTCTCGAGTGTTTGAATGAACTTTGCATAGCGCTTTTCGTGAAGAAAGAACATTTACGTTGATTTTCTGAATGACTTCGAATTTCGACAAACTTGAGAGAAGACATATCTAAGCAACGATAAGGAAGTTGTAAACGGAAGCATAGACGCAAGTGAGATAAAATTGAAAGTCTCGAGTGTCTGAAGAACTTGCGAAGATCTTTCTTTCTGTAGCAAGAATATTGATGTTGAATTCAAAACTGCTTCGAAATTCGACAGGCGAGAAATGTCATGTGGCCGTAATCTCTTAGACCAACAGAGCGGCTGAAACGTTGGTTGACCACGATTGATGAGAGCTCTCGAGTGATGAACGGACACTTAACATAGCAAGCGAAGAGACGAGAAACGGGCATATTGAACGTAGATGCCCTTTTTAGACAATGCTATTAACTCCAACACCATGATGGTGAGCATAACAGCAAGCGAGGCCACAAAGCTGCTGCCCGATAGCTGAGATCTAGCCTTGATTCGACCGAGACAGTGGCTATGGAACCACCTGCATGCAGAAAACCCCTCAGCCTCCCGGTTCACGTGTCCACGATTGCGATCGTTTACTATTGTTGAGGTCTAAGACGACGAGGCCTTGAATGCCACAACACGTCGCGAAGTATAGATGATTACTGAAGCAGCTATCAGCCAACGCTGAAAACGACGTCAGAGGAGGCATATGTTGCTTCGGAATGGCAAACCAGTAGCGGGTAGAAGCGAAAAGAGCACCATCACTCCGCGAAAAGGCGAGAAGGGTGGAATCAGCTTGGTGGTTGATCATGCTGGTACGTTCGGTCTGTGTGTTGGAAGTGGTTGATGATCTCCACCTTATAAGGCTGAGCTACGCTAGTAAAGTTTGCCCCTTTTATGTACGTGTGAGGCAGCGATCACAGACAATAGTCAAAGACATTATTACAGACAAGAAATTACTTTGATTATGGGTTTCCTCCTCAACTGGGCAATGATCTGGTGAATTACAAGCAGAGTTCTGTTTTTGGGGATTGCTGCACCGTTTGATACGCCTTTCAAAACGTCGGCTTCTATTCAAAAAACCCTGAGCGCTTGAGCAGGCCCTGCCACATTACAGTATCGACATCTGTTTGATCCACTAAGATGCCCGTGTTCGGCGTTAATAGCCCAATTCGAACGCACGAACATATGATTTCTCAATGTATGTCTGCTGTCAAAGGGACCTCCACGTCCCTGAAAGAGGCATCATGGCACACTCCTCCTTCACTTCATAACCTTCTTCTACCACAAAAGCTTTCAGCACAACACCGCCAACGCCATTCGGTAGATCATCCAGCTAGACCCAGACCATGCCGAGCTACCCGCGTCGATCACGCATTTCGCGGCTTCCAAGCCTGAAGAGAACAAATGTCTTCAAGTTTGTCGTACGTACGAGCCACTCTTCCACTATGCCCATCTCCTACATAGTTGCCAGCGGCCAGGTAAGCAACTATCCTCGTCACCGCCGTTCTTTCTTCAAGCAACATCGACGGCGTCCCCCTGGAGCGCCTTCGCCTGCCTCTACTCCTCCATCGTCATCGCGCTCGTGGCGATCGTGCTTGGTGCATAGCAGCAGTGGGTCCTCCCGATGCCGATGAGCAAGAGCATGGTGTCCAACGCGAAGCAGATCCGGAGGCGGTGGATAGAAGACGGGAGAAACCGCGAGAATGGGAGCAGATACGGGACTGCGGAACAGTTCAAAGAGAACAAAACTATGCTTTTCGCGCTGTAGTGTCCCATGATGCTGTTCATGTTGAGCGTTATGACGTTTTCGGCGGGGACTGTGGGCAATTGCGTTTTCGTCTCTCGCGAGCAGGGACAAGGCGGAAGGGATCATGCTAGGATTACGGTCTTCTGTGGTACTGTGAATTTGTTGGTACTCGTGTTGTTTAATGGGTGCTCAGTTGTGGTTGCATCAGCTGAATGAGCAGGAGGAAGAAGGGTTCTAGAGATAAGAGTCCTGAAGGTGTCAATGGAAGTGTTAGCTCTAAGAAGGCATGAGAGTTGATATTGGTTTCTAGGACAATTGGTGGGTAATGAAAAGTGGCCCCGATTTGAGATTGATTCTTGGTTAGTAGTGGTCTGCCACGGACTCTATTCAGCACCAAGCTTCCTGCTTTTGAGTTTGGGGGGGCTTTTAATTGGGGGTGGTCTTTGAATATCAGTCAGTGTAAAAAGTATTGGATGAGGACTGGCTTGGGTGAAAAAGAGTGCGTAGAAATCTATGATGGAGAAAAGTCTTCTTGAAAGATTTTTTTACTTCACTGAAATGGTCTTCACCAATTTATTTCCCGTTAACACACCAGCCCCAGTCCTTTTGAAGCCACCCTCTCATACCTCTGTCCCTCTACTGCACTCATCTCGAAATCGCATAAAGCCTATGTGAATCTCAATTCACAAGCACACGAATACCCTTTGAATCCAACCGGTAGCACGCATTGAAGAAATCGTGCTCAATCTCCACGTCACTGACATCCGTCTCGAAAAGCTCGAAGCGAAAGCGACCTGGGGAAAAAATAGCCCCGAGGGTGAGATAGAGCTCGCAGTATGCAAGACTGGGAAGTTAGGTACGGGACGGGGAGAGGGAAAGGGAATGGTATGGGAAGGGGGTTTTACTTCATGCCTAGACACTGTCGCGAGCCTTTGCTGAATGTCACCAGGTATTTGCGGAGGCGAGAAGAGTCGGGCTGGAGCCAGCGCGAGGGCGCAAACGAGCGAGAATCGGGGAAGAGGGTGGGGTTGGAGTGCATGAGAACTGAGCTCATGCCAACGGGGGTCTGGAGAAGTGAGTTAGGTTTTAGGATGATGAGGTTATGAGGGATTTTTGGTCGAGAGGGGAACGTACACCGGGAGGTATGGTCCAGTTTTTGTATTGCAGTGCTGCGTCCGGGGAAATGCGCTCGAGGCGTTGCGTCACACCGTAGCCCCATCTTTTGATGATCAGCCCATTGAGTCGTACTGTAACCTGCGTGAGGTGGATGAAGATGTACCTCAGACCCTCCGTGATTACAGCAGTCTGCGGATCTGTTAGAAGAGGGGTTTTAGGAAGGGACATTGAGGTGAACTTACAAGATACGGCAGTTGTTCAAGCTGGCTCCATTTGAGTTGGGAATCCTGTCGTGGCAAGACAGATCTCAACTCTGTCTGTAGCTTGCTCAAGATCTCCTGGTTGTTTATTACATGGAATGATATTACAGAAAGCATGTGTGCCGTTGTTATCGAACTACATCAACATTAGATGTATCCTGCACCACGAAAATGTCTGCGCGAATTTAATCATATTAATTTGCCTACCCTGCTGCAACAACTGATACTCCCTCAGCCTCAACACGGTCGTTTGTTTTGTCTTCCGGTGCCAATTGCTCATTCATGAGCAGGTCATAAAAAACCGTTTTTTGACCCTCGGGCTTTCTGCCTTCGGCGACCTCAGCCTTTACATGGGAAACTTTATCGCGGACCATCTGACTTTCCGTTAGTGTGGCAATCGATCCATCATGGGCTGTCGCACTTCTGATAGATTGAACAAGGCCCCAAGCAGGGGATTCATAGCCATGACGATTCGCGGAGGTATTTTCCGCATCATGGGCTCCACCCAGCCAAATTGCTTGAATAAGTGCGACGTCTCCGAAGCATCCATCACTGCTTTATGCCAATGAGGCGCAAAGTCTGGCCTGTCCATGAAGCCGTATGGCGAAGCGAAGGCATATTGACAGATGATATCGGCCGTTAAGGAGGTGAAAACATCAATCAGATTGACAACGGTCCCAGATCCCTGAATTGTCTCCAGACGCGACCCTAACTTGGTAACGATAGCTTGCACAGAAGGCTCAAGTTGGTACACAGAGGCCTTGGAGAAGAAAGGTGCCAAAGCACCACGCCGCGTGCGATGAAGGTCATGGTCTTCGGTGGCGAAGGTCGAAATGGTTGGACCGAACCCTCTCATCGCCCATTCGTATTTCATTGTCCTTCTCGACGAGCTTACATACAACTCGTCATAGTATCTAAAATTCATCAGTGATCTCTCAACCAATCTTCAACCTGTTGTGTGGCTACTCAGGATCATCTATGTGTAATTCATAGGGACTGATGCGTACGATTGGGCCTAGAAGGTGAATCAACATCATCGAATGGAGCATTGTGCTCCATTGGCGTCAAGCTAACCATATTGCGCATGCATCTCCATGATCTTCCAGGTGTACCTGCCGCGCTTGACAACATCGTAGTAGAATTCATACCAAAGCGTCAAAGCAGCCAGCCTGGGCCCAGGGAATTTGGCCAGAGGACTGAAATATAAACGATACACTGCTACTGTGATTAGGGAGGCCACTACCAAAATGGCCGACGACATTACGAGGTCTAATACTGTGATGAGTGCCATGGTGGAAATCCTAAAATAGATGCGTAGAAAAGCAGGGGAACAGGATCAGGAGAGTTCTTCTTGACTGTGAAGTTGAAGGATTCCTTTCCCGCTCTTTGCTTTCCCGCTGAAGGATTCTGGAGCTGCTCTTTGGCACCTTCTTGGCGATGGGTCGTTCTCAAAGACCTAACCGCTTGAGTCTTGGTGCTATTAGACCGGTTGCCTCAAGGAATTAAACGAATAAAGCTAAACCTCTTCGAGACCCTGTTACTCTAAGCTTTTTTGAGTTAGTATCGCTTACCTACTTCGCCTTTAAACAGGTACCTTACCTACCTTACCTAGGCAAGCCTCCACTTGGTTAGCTTCAAATAATACATAGTTCAATCAATACATGCACATGCACATACTGCTTCTGACCCTCATATACCAACACATCTGATCGGACGAGGCATCCGTGGCTCGGGGATCAGGTAAGGGTAGGGAGTGGGTTTTCGCATTCTCGATCAGAAATGGGATAGAGACAATTTACAAGAAACACCCAGAGGAAAGGCCTTTCGGGTAATGATCTGAGGTGCTTTCTGGGGCTCTAGAAGGTGGATTTATATCTGCTCGAATGCGATTGGGAGTCAAAGAAGCACGGCTATTCAGCAGCCTCCTATATTCAGGTTTTGAACGACAATTTGATTGAAATTTATCAGTCAGGCCTAATATTCATGCAGGATAACGCACCCATCCATTCATTCAGCTAAAAAAAAAAAAAAAAAAAAGGAAGGCCTGGTTTGCAGAATGAGGGGTTGAAGTTACGGAGTGGCCTCCGTACAGTCCTGATCTGAACCCCATCGAAAACCTCTGGGCTCTACTGAAGGAGGCCTATAAAGTCTATCCGGACCTGAATTCGCTGGAAGGTATAGGGGACGAAGCTGAAACCAAGCTCTTTCAGATTTTACAGAGGGTCTAGGCGAACATACGGGAGGAGGTAAGAGAAGGATTATTATCCAGTATGCCCCACAGGTGTGCTGCTGTTATTAAGGCGGAGGGCTGGCATACCAAATATTAAAACATCCAGTTTGAGGGAATTATAGGCCTGTATCTACTGAATTGATGGCTCAAAATTTGGAGTTCCCCAGCTGATTTCGAAGGTCTGGTGTATTTCTCCAGTTCCGCCTCATGTCACCCATCAACTCCGAGTCTCTTCCTCTACCATCACAACCACAACCACATCCGCATTTTTCTCTTCGCCATGACTTCTTCCTCCACCAAAGACTCTTCAACTGAGGCCTTAATTGATGATTTGGCTGTTCGAACCACCATTGAAGACTATGGTGATATCGGGTACGTGATCGCTCACCAAGCAAACTGCCATCGCAGGCTGCGGTGCTGACGCTGGACTTCAATGCACAGGATCGTCATGATCCCAGAATTTGCGACGCTGTCAGAAACTGAGCGGATCGCAGTGCTCAACAAAGCACGGTACATACGCAGTATATCTTCAGATAGCCCTGGAGAGCGAAGCTAAAGTTGCTTCTTAGACAACTCCAGGCGGCAAATGCTCTCGCGTCGAGACTACAGTTCGTCCAAACATACCCTACGTTTCGTCCCTGTACTAATGCGGTGTCAACGTAGGTCTCTGACGCCGCCAGCGGACGAGGACGAGAAGAATGAAGAGTCTCGCCGGCTCGAGGCCCACGCGCGGAAGGAACTGGAAGATGCTGGCTGTCCTCCCTGCTACCCGCCCGACGTCGACATCACCACGCGGAATGTCCCCCAGAAGTTCCAGGCAATTGTGGATTACTGGTTAGCGTCGCTACGGACAGATGATGTTGTTCTTTGTGCCCAAGTATTGGACTATCGGAAATTCCTGGCGGACCAGCTACAGACCCGGCGCCGCCTTCGAAACAAATGCTTCGGCAAATTTGAGGATGAGGTTCGTGAGCGTCGGCGAAGATATGGTCTGCGTGGCGATGTCCACCTGCTGCCGGGCTCGAGGCAACACTCTCAGCTGCAGAATTGGGTTGAGTTTCAAAACTACCATCTTAAAAAACTTGAGCGGTTGGAAACGGAACAGGACGAGTCACGACAGAAGTTGGATGACGCGCGGAAGCTGGCTAGCAACAGAAGCGCCGCAGCTCCTGAATGCGCAGAAGCTCTGGAGCATATCCTGCAGCGGGATGAACGGAGCATAGAGCAGCGCAAGGTTCTGCTGAACTGGATCGAGCAATGGCGACAGGTGATGGATTCGGGGCATCTGATACCTCCCCGTGAAGAAGACAATAATGACCAGACTGTCCTTTCCAAGGCCGGGCAAGGTCATGAAGGCCAAGTCGAAGAACCGGAAAGCGCCGATCCGGAAGCCCAGGCAGCCCGAAGTCGAACCTACCATTCAGGATCTGAATGCTATTCCCCAGGCACCGGTACATCAAGAGAAAACGCCTCGGCTAACCAGGCAGGACGAGACGTTACTCCGCCCATTTCGTCCGGAGAGGGTGTTTAAGGCAACGCGCTTCGCAACTGGCAGCGCGAAACCACTGTTAGGTACACAACGCCGCGGCACGGGGTGTCCTCGATCTCTGGACCGAACACTATCAAAGCGTCGGCTGGCCCCACGGCGACCACAGCCTGCCCCTCAAATAGTCACGATACGGAATGGACGGATATCAAGGCCTCCAGTGAGATGGGCGCCAGGGTGAATTTTCTGTCACATAGGCAGGCAAGAAGGTAGGCGGGATGGCAGCTGCATTCACGCCACGAAATTCAAATGGAATACGGGGAGCGGGGTAAATGTGTACATATCTACCAACTTAATCATGACCCTTGCCCCCAACAGGAGTCTCAATACAGGAAGTGCATGAGGTGCACGATACAGAATACTACCAAACAGATCATGAGCATAATGAATTTGAACACGACTTCCAAATGCCATATGACATTTGATTTGATAGTGTCTGAGCTGATCATCTGTAGGGAAGCGGCCCCAAGGCATCAAGAAACAGCAAGCCCTTCGCAACAGCCCACGTCTACAAGCAATACGGCAGTCTCACAAGCAACCTTTATCCGAAAGCAATCACATCCAGGAAGTGCAGGCACCTCTCTCTCCTCCAGCAAGCAACATCCCCGGTTTTTCCGTGTAAAGCCTTTTAAACCCCGGTCGCCTGTTACCAGCCCTTTGCTCTCGTTCCTCGTTCCAGGGCATGATATTACAATAAAGCCACATCGATACCTATTCACGTAGATCGCGAGAACAAACCTCCATTCGCAAACGGATTCTGGATCTTTGACGCCGACTGGTGACTCTGCTGCATCCATGATGACGCCGCATGGGAGAACCTAGCACCACATTAATATTGTTTCCATCAATCCTTTCCGTTCCTTCTTGCTCGATGAAAGAGTACTTGACTCACATGCTCACAAAGGCCAACGCAAACGTCCCCGTCACAAGCCCACAGCTTGACCCACCACCAGTCCCGCTTCCATTGTTGTCACTCCTCTTATCATTACTATTCCCGCCCGAACCGCAACCGCCTCTGGCAATCCCACCCATCGGACTGGTGAAGGCAGCCACAACAATAAACCCAACCACGAAACACAAATCTAACCCGATCAGAATGGCTTTCATAGCGAAAAAGCCGACTTTCACGAATATTGATATAAGGGTGGCGATAATGGTGTAGGCCAAAGCAGCAGCGAGGATGCCTTGTACGGCGCCTTGGGCGCGGACGATGGTGGCAAGGAGATGGGAGATGTAAATACTGAAAAGGATGAGGGAGATCAGGGAGGAGAGGAACTGGATTATGCGGATGGCGGCGAGCAGGTGGGGGTAGAGCGGGTGGGAGGATATGGCTTTCGGGACCGGGGGGATGATGCTGAACATGGTGAAGACTGTGGGGAGAGTTAGCATACGGTGCTTGTTGCTGTTGACGAGGTGTGACGAGGCTATACTTATCAGCTGAAGGTTTTTGGCTAGAATATAATCGGCTTTGATTCAAGCTCCCAATCGCATATCAATCACTTTTTTGAAAGTACAGGCATGTCAATGTTCCGACTGTTATGAAAGACGAATGACAACATTAATCATGAAGATGAAAATCAGAGAATAAAGCTAGTTCCTTTACATCAGCTTGTCAAGGATCTCGGCAAGGTATTCACTATATAAATATCTTGTCTTTGTAGCTCGAGCAAATCACGGAATTTGATTCGAAACCGTAACCAAACTTTAAAAAAGAGAGAATACTAGTAACCTTGCCTACTCGAAGCCAAGCATAGTTTAGACATTTGGGTGGCAGCTGCGGCTGATCAACGGATATAACGGCACCGATCGCTTCAATCATATACTTTCCGAAGCAGAAATCCGGTTTCTGCACGACGTAGCATTGCGACACCTCAGCGTCTTGATGAGGTAGGGCAGCAGCAATGAGATCATCAGGCTTCGATGAGGCTTGCGCTCTCCTCCCTTCCCGTGGTTTCATACCTAGAATACCAGGCAATGATATTTATGAACGTGGGGCTATGCATGGCCGTAGAAAAAATCAAATGTAAGGTACTTTTGGTAGGACTCGAGACTCTGGGTTTTAACATAGTCTCCATGACATCATACAGCGAATACGAATAAGTAAGGTAACGCTCAGGCACTGCGGCGGAGGGATTCCTCAGGATCGCGATTAATTCAGGGGCAATTGATGAACCCTGCCGGTTGTATACCATGTCTCTCTTCCACAGCCAATCCTCCCACCACAAAGAAGCACCATCTCAATATCCGTCTGAACCCATCCATTGTGTGCCGATTATCCTAAAGTCAAAAATGCATTCTCGGTTACAGCTTCTCTTCCAGAATCGTTCCAATCGCGTTCAGAATTAGTCCGCCACAGTAGATAAACCTATAACACCAAAACTACATAACCCCAGCGAAGCCAAGAATAGCAGCGACAGCGATCACAACATCTGGGGCGTAATCGTGGACCGCAGCGCCGCTGGACGTCGTAGCGGCAGAGGCGGACGTACTGGTAGAGGTCGCAGGGGTTGCGCTGGTGGTGCTGACGGCAGCGGCAGTGGTCTTACTAGAGTTCTCGCTGTTGTCCCCTTCTTTGCCGGTGGAGGTGGAGCTAGCGACGGTCGCTATAGTGGATCCGCTCATCGTGGTTGTGGAAGACGTAGACATAGTAGTGGTGCTAGAGCCATTTGGATCCGTAGCTTGAACACCAATGGTGAGAGCTCCGACAAAGAGTAAGATAACGGTCGTGAAGTGCATCGTGAATAAATAGTAGATGCTCGTTCGCCGGAAGGAAAGTGAGAATTGAGCGCTTGAGATTGCAGACAATTGTGGTGGAGATGAGATCGAGTTTGGAGAAGGATCAAGAACCGATGGTGAAGGTTTATTTATCAAATTTGATGAGTGAGGAAGAAGTTGATATATACCTTTGATATACGTGAAAGAATAGTTACATCATTTCTCATCGCCTTTTCGAAATGCCGACACAACCGCTATGCTTCCCTTTGAAAAAGCCAGGCGTGGTGATATGACTGGCTTCTTCGCAAACACTCAGCCATAAGCTAATGCATCCGCAAACCCACTCTCCAAAACATGCAGCGTCCTCGAAACCCTGTCCCGAACGATTCCAAGGACTGATCAGCAGAAGCTGAAGTAGCAAGCTGAACTCGTTGGAGTAGTAAAGAATACAGGGCGCTATTTTGGTGAGATCTCTGAATATCACATAGCCACGAATTGTGACGTGTCGTCGCTTCAAGGACGCCTAAAGTTGAGGTCAAAGCAAGCAGGTCCAATTGGACAGCGAAAATTCCGCTGATCGTTTCAATATGGAGCAAATTGATGCTTGGCTATGAAGCAAATCGATGCTATACAATTATAGTACTTGCCTGTAATCAAGATCTGCCCCAGCATGGACCAAGAATTTGCAAGTCTGATATTGTTTGCCATACATTGCCCACTAAATAAGAGCTTAGCCTGCTATCTAGAACAACGTTGAAGTGATTGATCATACTCGGAGCACAGAATATCCACGCGTACTGCTGACGTCCCAAGGCGACGCTAAGCCTCGTTTGAAGAGGTCTTTCAGCCCATCAATGTTGCCATTCAAGGCGACACACTGCGCAGAATCTGGAACCCTCCTGAGGGTATTCAATTCCAGGCGTGGTCCAATGTTGGGTTCAAAGGTCAAGCGAAGTTGGAAGATCTGAGACCAGACAAAGCCGAGCGGAAACCAGTATTCAAAGCTAAGATGAGGAGACTGAGCCTTCTCGCACGAGTCTGTATTGCATTTAGCGCTGAGAAGTGGCAGCCCAGCGTACTCAACAAAAATTTGTCCGAGTGCACGATTTACAAGGCTAGGAGTGGCAGATCTAGCTTGTAAGTGACACGCACAGAGACACCCAGGGCGGCAAGCATTATATTGACTGACACGCAAGCTTACACCTTCGGCTTCCGTGGGCTTCACGTATTGCGTGTCCTGACGGGCAGGCCGCGGCGGCTGTTTTGTGTACGAGGACGGTTGCTCATAGAAGTGGCCCATATGGTTGAGTTGGCTTGCTTCAAGCTGCATCGACTGGGTCTTGAGCAGTTCCTCAACAGTGCCGATCCGCTGGTCGACCTGCTGATAGATACTGGCAAGAGAGTCTGCCAGACTGTCGTGGTGGCGCAGAAGACTGGTTTAAAGCTGATCTTGCATTGTGTTTTGGCCGTGCGCCAACTGTGAGCTGACCGCTGATATAGCTTCAAGGTCGACATCAATACGCATCATGTCTCGACTAATTTTTGTGGTTAGTAAAAGACAGCACGACTTTTCCCTCACAGAATTGCGACAGGTGAAAGAGAAATTCTCAGGAATCGGACGAAGTAAGGAGCCGTGCTACTTACGAGTTGGATGCCCCGAGCATGAAATTGAGGCTACATTTGACCGTCTTAATATTCTCTTGAAGGGCTTGCAGTCTCGGCAGGTTCTTGCGCCAGGCGTGAGCTCGGAAGAGAGGGATTTTGGTGTGTTCACAAATTTCTGTAAGCCTCCGAACTATCGCTCTCAGCTGGTCTAATTTCGCTTGTGCCTGCTTCAACAGTTGTGGTATATCGGCCTGTTGATCCTGTAAGACGGGATCGCTGGCTCGCTTCTCCAGTACTGAAGCGACTTGATAAAGGATCAATTCAATATCGGTCACTTCGTTGCTCAAAGCATGTAATCTCCCGGGTAACGTCTTGCACAGAGCACGCAGGTCGCTGAACGCACGGCCAGTCGATGCCGCCAGACTTGCCACAGTGATGACTCTTGCAGTGATAGAAAGGGGATTCATGCTCTCCCGTAAAACCAAACCTTGCGATGTCAGAATAGATCGTCGATCCACGTTCCTACCGTCGATTAGACTGGAGCCTAACAGTAAACTGGTGAACTGCCAAATTGATAGGCGTTTTAAGTGTTTTCTAGCCCTGCAGTCGGTAGATCTTTCTATCAATCAGAACTCGCGGTCTCCGCCATCCTTGTCCTTTCCAGAACACAACAAATTCAACAAACAACAACGATGATGACGACGACGATGACGATCACAACGACGACCACAATGGCAACGATGACGGGAGAATGGTCGTTGTTATTTGCTAAGGTAAGTCACTCGACAGGCCAAGCTTTAGGAGCAGAGTCTATCTCTTCAGCCATCGCAGTTGACCTCAAAGCGTATACTTACTCATCATGAGTAGGTCGTTCTTGTCATTATCTGAAACGTGCTGTGCGAGGTGCCATGCGCGTTCAAATGTTTAGCATACGTATCTTTGCGAAAAGTCAAGAATAGATTAGATTTCTGTTGACAACAAGTTGTTGGAACACGAGGTCATATGGGGCATTTTGGTATATGTGTTAGGAGGCTATCTAGGAGGTGGAAGGTGAAAACTCTACTAGCGGCCCCCAGCCCTACCAGCCCTATGAAGCGGAGGTTACCAACTCCCCTATTTCCAACCCAAGCATCTCGAAGGTAAAAAAGCCTGACGCAACGTCGTCGAAACTAGACTAGTGGTCAGCATCGAGGACTAAGGTCCGCAGGTTCGAGACGCATTTGCACAAGGAAGTTCTGTTGAGGCCATAAACAAAGTAACCCGCCATACCTTCGAGAGCGCTGCTTAATCCTCCTACCCATTTCTGTTGACATTTTAACAAGCCTCAGTGAAAGCAAACCAGTGTCGGATTCTGTACCCGGGTGCTGGGAAGAGGTTGCGGGTAGCGAAAGAGAACCGGTCCGATTCATCAAGCAACATCATCTATACTTTTGCTCTTGCTTGATCCTGCTGCTCGTTCAAAACCATGAAATTCGGGCGATTCTTCCACCGGTACCAGCTCCCTGAATGGGCGCCATTCTACGTCAATTACAATGCATTTAAAGCGCGTACCAAGGCTGCGTGCTTAAGTGCTCACGAGCAGAGAACTTCTGTAGATTTCACAGGTAAGTTGCTGGAGATCTGGTGAGCTCTCGAAAGCTCTAACAGTCAATTAGAAATTTTTGTTGCCCTCAGCCATGACGTGGACAAAGTCGAGACTTTCTATCTTGAAAAACACGCAATCATTCTTAGAATGGCATCGTTGGTTTACGAAAGTTATGGAACATCGCTGAGTCTGTTCGATGTCGTGAATCTGAATCAAGCAGATCCGCATGAGATCGGGGACCTTCTGGGTTGTTCCGTTGAGGTACTCGATGGACTGGAAAGGTTACAACGATTCGGAAAAGCGAACCGAGACGGCTTTCGTTATATTTTCCGCAAGATTGATAAGGTTCGATTACCGAGCAATCCCCATTTACAAGAGGGCAATTCGAAGCTACTCAACTCACAATTCGCAAGTCAAAGACGATGCCTAGAGGACCTCGAGCGAATCAACAAATGCATAGTCGACCTCAGTCGCGCAAGGGTGGAGAGCCAATCCAGTTCAACACACGTCTCATTATTTTTGCATAGTTTCCGTGCTCGGTTCTACTCTTCGTTCCTTTCTCCAAACGCTGCGTATCTCGCTATTCTTGAGGATGATATTTCAGCCTTGGATTACGTGCTTAGAGAGCAATACCATAAAGACGAGGGGCCTACTCCAAGCTATAACATGTTTCTCATCGCTATGCTACAATTCTCGGTATTACGAGGATCCAAAAACTGTGTTGAAAAGCTGCTTTCACTGACCGGGTCTCTGACGAACATGAATTTACATGATGGTGTAAATTGCTTCCATTGTTTACCAATTAGTGTCGGTCGGAGACTGGTGATTAAGGATCAACAAAGGCAACGATTGCGTCTTCTGGAGTCCATAGAATCTCTTGAGAACAACCGTTCCTTGCTGGCTTACATCCTCAACCGGCTTTCCACTAGCCAACATGGTGCCCTCGAACAGAAAGACTCTTTTGGACGTCTGCCTCTTCATTATGCGGCCATGTATGGCCTTTTGGAAATGGCCCAAACATATTTAAAGTGCATGCAAACCCAAAGACAATTTTCTGGTTCAGCAGCTGCAGATGCGGTTTTGTTGCAGGACTCCGAGGGCTACACGCCTTTACATTTGGGGGTCCTTGGCGGCTATCCGTCAATAACAAAGCTCCTGTTGGAGGTATACGAAGAGGGGGATGATAGAGATGAGAAGGTCAAAGACCGCAAATTACAGACGGTTCTAGGTCCGCTACTCAGGATCGCTCTACTATCAGACTCCATTGAAATAGCTCAGATCTTAATTGCACACCGTGTCAACATCAATCACCAAGGTCTGTGTGGAGAGACAGCTATATACACTGCCGCAAAAAATGGTCGTGTAAATTATGTGAAGGCTCTAATTGAACTTTCATCTTCCCATAGCATTGATCTTGATCTGCGTGAGAGCGTGCGTGGCTGGACCCCATTGTTCATTGCCTGTGTTGAGGGACATTTGCCAGTTATAAAGCTGCTTCTTGATGCTGGGGCAAACCCACGAGTATACGATTTCTCTGGTTGGACTGTGAAAGAGCATGCGGTGTTCAGAGGCCATATGAGGATAGCGAGTTGGCTAACAAAATTCACTCCTGCAGAGTTGGATTTTCCTTTCAACAACGTGAAATCTGTGGCGGTGGTAGAGTTTCTAGGCCCAGGATCAAACGGCGTAACACAAGGTAAATACGACAAAAAATCCTCTCTGATGCCGCCCCGAGCCTCCAGTCATCAATTTCAGACCAACAAGGCCGAGAGTCAAATCTTGTTCACACTTGGTCCCTCAAACACAAGAACGAGTCTGAAGGCGGTAGAATTAAGTACTTGTTTGCCTGGCCACCCTTACGCTGCGCATCCCGAGACTGGATATTCGCTTGAGATCGGCGTAATTGGCGCCACTGGATCAAAACAAGTCATTCAATTACCCATGCTAGAAGACATGACCAATGCGCCATGGGTTTTTAGAGCAAATGACCTGGGCAATGTCAAGATAGTTTTCGATGTCTTCCGCATTACTAATTATAGTGGCAGAGACAATGCATTTGTGGGAAGTGGTGTTGCCCTGCTACATAGTCTCAAGGAAGCGTTGAGGTTGAAGCACGAGAGTTTGAAAAGAGACTACACCGTACCTATCCTCGAGAAAGCAACCCTGAAGCTTATTGGCTCTGTGACATTTAGTGTCTTAGTAGCAACGCCATTTCCACACCCAACTGTTAATCCGATAGCGACACGCGGATTCTGGAAAAACGAAGGTCCCATCCAAGTAGTCGGACATCGGGGTGATTTCCCACGTAAACTGTCTAATGTCAAAAATACTAAGCATTGTACAGGATCGGGTGCAAATTCTATTGAACGAACAAATTTGCAGATTGGAGAGAATACGGTACAGGTATCTAAAGCTGTCTTCATCAGGAGTAGGATGTTAAAGTGACATAAGTTTAGTCATTCTTGACAGCTGTTGCCCTAGGGGCGTCTTGTGTTGAAGTAAGAAGGCAAATTTCGCATCCAGTCAATTACGCTGATAAGATTTTAGTTCGGTACATTTTATCAAAGAAAAACATTTACCGCCCATGCTAAGTTTTGATAGACGTGCAATTAACGAAGGATTTTGTGCCTATCGTTTTCCATGACTTTCTTGTGATGGAAACAGGAGGAGACACACCTATACATACTTTGAGCCTTGATCAGGTCAGTTCAGACATCACCGTTAAATATCAATAAGATCTCCATAACTTGACTTTTTAGTTTAAGCACCTCGGGAAAGCACAATCACCGAGAGGTGACCTGTCGGGAATGGCTGAGATAAGGTATCTGGAGAGGACGAAGTGTCAGGAGGGTCAAATAGGCCATCGGAGAAGGCCTCGCTCGCGCTCTCTAAATGCATACGATGATTCCAGGAGCGAGGACCTAGTCGAGCGAATGAAATACACGGAAGAAGGCTTACAGAATGCTATAAAAGGCAACCTGAGGGGTCACTCCATTTAAGAACCATCTTCGACCTTGGAGGAGCTCCTCTTAAATTTACCAGAAAACATCGCTTTCAATGTTGAGCTAAGTACTTGTTCCCAAATTCTGAAGAGCGTTGCGCGCGGAACCTGACCTGTGCTACCAAAGAATATCCCATGCTATGGGAAGCTGAAGACAGAAACATGGAAACCTGCGCTCTGGAGCTTAACGCCTTTATTGACACAACGCTCGACAAGATCTATCGTCTGGGCGCAAAAAGAAGCATTACCTTGTCATCATTCAGCCCGGAGATATGCATTCTCCTATCAATCAAGCAGCAAGGCTACCCGGTCCTATTCATCAATAAGGCTGGTTCTGTTCCCACGGGAGACGTTAGAGCCAGCAGCCTACAGCAAGCAATCCGATTTGCGAAAAGCTGGAACTTGGCCGGGATAGTCATGTTGTCGGACGTATTCGTCATGTGCCCGCGGCTAGTGCAGTATGCAAAACGCTCTGGGCTTGTCTGCGGCTCGTATGGCAATCTGAACGATGACCCCAAATATGCAAAGGTACAGCAGTGCATCTTCCGGGCTTTTTCAATGGTGGTCGTGGATATATGTTGGCTAATGCTTGAGTGTTTAGATTCAAGCTGATGCAGGCCTTGATGCTATCATGGTCAATAAGGTCCGCCTCATTTCACAGACGCTCGCTAAGTAACGATCTGAGCTTCTGGGGGTCGATGAGAAATTGTTCGTCGCCTTGGTTGCTGGTTCTTTTGCTGACTGTTGTTTGTTGGCTTTAAGTGCTAACAATAGATTTTGGGGGAAATCTGGTTCAAGATTCCTTCAATACGACAGTGTCACAATATTGCGCGGTTCATCTAACCAGATAGCCAATTAGATTAATTCCTGATTAGATATCACTTGTGGGCCTGCCAACTCATCTGGAAATTTCGGCTGCGTTTCTTCTTGCCTACTCCGTTTCTTCTCTATACTCGCGCAAGATGAAAAAGCTGAGCAGAATTATAACACTAATTATCATCGAAACCTCCATATACCTACGGTAATATGGGCCAGAATCTCCTACGTAGGATGAATCAGCTTTCTCATTTGGAGCGTTGAACAAAAACGACGTCGTTGGTAACGAATAACAAGATAGCTGTCCAGGAAAGCCGTAGGTAGGCCAGCCTACACTTCGACTCTCGAATTGTGCTGTAGCGGAAATATTAAGTTTGAGAGACCGATGGAGCTAGGAGCGAGTACAGAGAATGGTGGCGTTGTTATATCAAACTTTATGTCACTGCATGATTGAATTGTAAGATATTTGCAGAATATCAGTCAATAGACTTGTGTGAAGAGACTTCAATGTAGTCTCAATATTGAACGAGTGGTTTCCACCTCATACAAAACAGCCTATCAAAGGCTCAAATTAAATCCAGAAAAGCTCGTCTTGCTCAAAATTCAATTCCTGTGGTACTGTGCAAATCGACTTCTTGCCAGCTTAACAGACCAGTGAAAGAGAATTTTGAATTCCACATATGTCAACCTAGCTTCACATCGCGCCGAGTTTTGAACGTCTTTTGGCGACGGAGATCTTTAACAGCATAAACAACCTCTCGCAGCGAGAGGAAAGCAAACATGAGGAAAAGGACAAGCGCAAGCGCAATCACAACCACACACACACGAGCGTAAACATCGAAAAACTCCGCGAGACCTGCGCAAAGGCCATCCACGGGCGTTCAAATTTAACAGACGGCTGCACGGCCAGCGCGACCTGCATGGCGTTGAACGACAGACTAAGCACCGCGAAGACGAATAGAAGGGGACCGTAAAACTGCGCAAAATATGCGCCGTACTGCCAGTGAACCTTCTGATACGCGAAGCGGCGGAGGAATATCTTCGACCAGAAATTCAGCCGGCTCAGCCGTTGCAGGAAAGATAATGTCTCTTCTCGATTTTTGGAAAGGTTCAAGTACCAATCTGCTTGACGTGGTCAAGCCTTCTTCGGCCATTGATCAGGGCGTACACGATGACTTCATGAAGTTTCTTGGATCGGGGCCTAGGGCTGAGAACACTGTGTGTGTCTTTGGAGCCGTAAAAGAGTCAATCTTGAGCATGTCTATCATGCATGTGAGCGCTCTGTCCCTGATTTAGGCGTCTTGAACCAATACTAACGCTTTCTGACCTTGAGGTCGTTGAAAATGAATTCGCAGTCATAGACAAATCCCACAGTATAGGTTTCGAAAGATTTTCTTCGAATGACGACGAATACAAGAGCATTCTTCAGTATGTATGTATATGTATATGATTGAACTATTCTAGAAAGCTACGAAGATAGAAAGAAGATGAAAACTCTGAACTCTCTAGCGTCAGCCCTATAGGGCTTGGAGCGGAGATTACCTTACTAACCACAGGGGTAGCAGTACTACTATATTCAACACGAGTGAGATACTGCGCATTCATTAGTCTGAAACTCGGTAGAATTGAACTTGTCATGATGTGCACATGTCCGAAGAAGTCACACACATTATGCAACCATGAGCTGTTGCGAAGATATACCGACAATGTGGGAACATTATTATATGGCGAGCCTCTTGTCCCGCCCATGACTGTTATGAGTGCTATATGAGACACCGAGGTGGGAACTATGCGGGCGTGTGGCTTCGTAAGAACTATGATTGAGCAATGACTATGAAGCAAGTATCTACTATCGCTCTACAATTGATGTTCTGCCTGTCCAGTCAAGCAAGAAACATCCCCGTTTCCTTTGAAGGAGATCACCTTGTACCAATTTCCAACTCTTCTAGTCATCATCTTGATCCTCGTCTTCAGAGTCTTCCCAATCTTCATCATCTTCCCCTTCATTACCGCTGTTCTCGCATTCTTCATGTTTTTCAACTGAAAATAAGATCTGCTTATTGGCTGCGAAGAGGGCTAAGTCGTCGGGTTGCACCGCCTTCTTTCTCTCTTCCCTTGCCCCTTCGAGCAAATCCTCATACTCGTGCCCCATCTCTTCCACGAACGCTAAAAGCATTCCCTTCTTCATGAAGTTCTCCCTTGTGCCCCAGTACGGCTTTCCTAATTCATTTGCAAGAGCAATTTTCTGCTCCCCCGATCTCCAAGACCGTCGCAACATCGTAGTACAATATAGGAAATACAAATATCTCGCTCTCGGGCGGAAATCGCTGCGAAACGAGACCGGTTGCTTGTCTAGTTCGAACCACTTGCGTTTATCGCCTCTGCCAAAGATTGCCGTTTGCATGATGCCAGTTGTTTCAAGGACACGTATTTGGTACTGTTTGATCTTGCAACGCTGCCAATTATCAACTTCGCTCTTCGACGGTCGATCTGGGAGGCGAGGAACAATGACAATACGTCCTTCATCCAGCATCTTTTCGGCGGTGGTCGATATTAGAAGGCCATTGTACGGAGAGAAAAGTTCGGGAGGGTTCATTTCGCCGAATATGCTTGTCATCATCTCTTGGCCATGCTTCCACGCAAAGAGGTGCGCCGCCGTCATGGTATCCTTGTGCCACTCACTGCCCGCAATTGGACACCAGACTGCCTCGCTTGCGGGCTCGGGGCCTTGATTGGCTATATCGAAAAGTGCCCTACGAAAACTCGTCTGGTCTCCACTTGAACGAGCTCCGGCACCTGTGTTCTTGATCCCGAGGCCGATGGTGCTGGTCGTAAAGAGCTTCATGAAAGCCCTTCTTCCAACTTTTAAAGTGTTGCCTTTCTCTAGCTTTAGTCGTTGCGCTTGAGTGACGCATAGTCGCTCCTCCAAAATTCTCGCTTTCATTTCCTCAATCAACGTTATGCCCTGCTCGGATTGCATCCAGTCCGCCTCATTCTCGGTACCCGTCTGATCATAAAAGTCCTGCTTGGATATTCTTCGCTTGATTTCGTTGACACTTAGATGCCCGTGAGAGATTTGAGCTCTTGCATACCAGTAGCTAAAACCGGAACGAGTCATTACTTAGTGAACTCAAGCTGACGCAGATTGAAACTTACTCGCTAGTAAAGGATGCTTGAGCCTTTATCCTTTTCTCGTCTTTTCTAAGCTGATCAGAAAGACAATTTCGCTCCTTCTTGAGATCATCAACCGCCTGCCTCTTGCTGGAGGTTCTCAGCGGAATTTTCGGGCATTCAGACATTTCTACCAAACAAGAGTAGTGTTTGAGACCGAGCAATCTTGAACGGTAGGCTTAGGTACAAAGATTCACTACGGGAGAATGTTCAATGTTCATGAGAGCTTGACTGAATTGCTGGAGGAAATTTTATTAGTTGCTACCTGAGTTGTATCGAACTGTGGTTGTTAGCTTGGCAATACAATTCTCGAGCCATGGTTCGCATTCATCTAGCGTTATCGTTGAGTTGAGTCATAATCAAGAGAAATTTCCCAACCCGATTCAAATATCTTGCAGAGAGTATAAGGGTCCGAAAAAGTCATACGTTGTGCTGGCTTTGTTCCTTCCTGCTCTGTCATTTCTTTCGCACCACTACAAGCGATAGGATGGAGAAAACGAGATCTTGAGAGAGAAACAGAAGTTGATCATTGCATCTGTTAATTTAGACCGTCTCACTCCGAGGTAGCACTTCTCCACAATAGTAAATTATTAAAGAACAAATGCGACAATTGACGTTGGCATCTAAGACTGAAGCTTCTGATCACCAACGATGGTATAAATAAACAAAGGAAAGAGGTATTTTCGATGAGACTTGAGGGCAATGATGAAATACGATGCTCTGTAGACGTATGTTCGATTTACTACATCCTCGTAGTTCTCGTCTGTCGCACAGCCAGTTGAGTTGCCTCGACATACTCTGACCGGTCGTTACTTTTCATCGAGCTGAATGTTTGCAGAACAAGCTCGTTATTCTCGACGGTGAGAACTGTCTCTGTGTGAAGTATCGTAGATACTTTCGTACTAGGCGTCCAAAATTGTGGATGAATTATCCGAGTCATGATCCTGACAACTGCAATAAATGCAACTATGTAAAGTGATTCCCTGGATTGAATAGGACGACCCGCTTTGAAAAACGCCATAGCGTTAAAGCAGTACTGCATTTTGGCCACCCAACCGATGAAGATGGAGAATAGAAAGCATTGTCACGGTCGAGAATCGAATATTCCAGGTCCATCGGTTCTCTTGAGGTTGGTACAATATATCAGGACGCAGCCGCTAGCGATGACAAGAATCGCGAGCAAAAGAGTCATGAGATATATTAGAGGCCTAAGGGAGGAACCGTAGAATATCATGAACATCTGTTCAGAGATAGGGCTGAAGCTGTAAAACAATATGACCGCCCAACCGACGAAGACGAAGAGTAGAAAGCATTGTCGCGGTCGAAAATCAGATATCCCATAAGGACGGAACCGCTAGCAATGACAATAATCGCGAACAAAGAAGCCCAGAGTTTTGTGTGCTGAAGTGTAGATCTGATAACTGTCTAAAGGTGTGTTTTCTAAGACTTGTAGCCATTCTCCTGAAATTATACAAATATCTATGTTTTGTGCCGCAATTGGCGCTAGCCCCAACTAGGCTAGCGGGCAGTTTAATGGCACTGCAACTACGACTACTTCTCCTGCTTCTACTATTGCTCTACTACAACTTCTATTGCTTCAACAGGCATGCAGTTAGTTGAAATTGGGTCCTCGACAAGTAGGCCTCTCCTCAAGAGCTCAATAGAGCTTGACAAGTGCAGGCCATGGCCATTCGCAATATGAGCACTGAAGCATAGCGACGAGACTTTCTTGAAGAGCCTTGACTTGCTGGGTCCTCGTGTTGGCGCTGCCGCCAAATCCTGTGTTCACACCTATAGGATCATTAGCATGTCCATTGACCCACTACGGAAGCTCCGAATTATCGTAAATAATTTTGCCTTCCCGAAGATCGCTTTCCAGGGATCTCACGCTCGCGGTCAGGCGAGTCAGGGCAAATTCATCTAGGCAAACGTTTGATCCATATCGTGGTGAATATCGGCAGAGACACTTCGCAAACGGTCTGTCAAGCGTCCTACCTTGCTACAGCTACGATCTTGGACAGATCGAGACCCTTGCCGTTAACAACGATAGACTGAGTAGGGCCACTCAGGTTTTTCAATGTAGACTTCCATGTTTCGAGCTGAGAGCGCGCTGCGTTTGACGACGGGCATGGCATCTAAGCCTCTTCCATATGTATCATCCTCTACTGCGAGGACTCAGGGCGCAGTGCACACCTTGGCATATTTGATAGGTCCCAACTATTTGGGACACTACGATATTTCGTCGAGCCACGAAACCTGCTTGAAAGTCTCTATACGCCGCGGCTGGAATGCGTTGGGAAGTCAAAACATGACATACAGGTCCTTGAGGGTGTACCTGCTAGCAGTGCGTGCTACTAGTACTGTGCCGGAAAGCATCTATGCCTCAATTCATACATCGAACGGCATCAGATGGAAACGAGCAAAGCCATCGACTGTGCATGTCTTGGGGTCTCGTTCTTTTGAAATCCTGACGCTAATGAGCAAGGATACCGATCCTTCAGCAAGATTATGTACCATTCGATGTTGTGGGCATGAGAAGGCCATGCAGTAAGAAATCTGCTGTAATTTGGTCTTGGCCTACTAAGGCCGAGAGAGCGGCGCGTGGTAGCGTGACGAAAAGCCATGGTGGCGATTAGTACCACAGAGCACGCTCTCCTATAAAAGCTAACGCCCTGAGGATGTTCAAACACCAACTTGATCCAGCTCCTCCTCATACACCTTCGACATGGCCACCCGCTGGACTGTCCCCTTCGCCGTCCGCACCATTGGTTTCGCCGGCGTGGCAAATATCACGCGATTTTTGGAAACTCTGGCGTGTTCGGGGTAGGCTTGATTCACAGCTTCCAAAGACGGACTGACGGAGTCGAGCAGTCTGGTCCGATCCGCCAATAACGATTCATCTCGAGGCTCGATGAGAAGCGCTGCTTTCTTTCGTGCTTGGCCGAGTACCACTGCTGTTTTCACATCGGGATGGCTTGCGACCGCACTCTCCATAGCTGCTGGGAGGATTTTGTACCCACTTGAGAGTTGGACGACATCGTCGACCCTGCCTCTGTAGCTCCATAGACGAGGCTCCGTAGGGTGTTTCGAGTACAAGTCCTTCATTGAGTATTCTTGGAGATGGGGAAAGGTGTAGAAAATGGCTTGGCAAGCCTTCAGGTTGGGATGACGGGCGATGAACAGCTCGTACAAATCTCCGTGATGGTGACGGAACTCGGCCCCCATGACCTCGCTTGGAGTGATGTACTCCCAGTCTTGCCGATCTAGCAGCTCTAATGGTACTAGCAAAGTCTCAGTCGCCCCCATGTATGTCGTCACGGAGGTCTTTGTGGCAATCTTGTCTCCGATATGCTTGGGAAGGACGCAGGACGCGTTCATAACATAGTCTAGAGTTCCAAGGCGTTCCAGCCAGCCAGGTTCATCGGCAATTTCGCCCAGAACGTCAGGACGGAGAATAAGTATGTTGACGTCGCCGTGTTCAAGGATTTCACTGGCTAGAGCAGCTGTTGGCGCGGTAGATGGTCCGATGACAGGGATAGAACCGTAGAATGTTGGCATTGCGAGCAAGTGGAACATCCCAGCTGCATGGTAAGGAGGAATGCCCGCGAATACTCGTTTGCCCTTGAATAATTCCACCTGAGTTCGAGCGTAGCCGAAGACATGTGCACTCTGATATGCATCACAAGCTGCCATGGTTCCGTGAGTTATGGCGATGAGTTTAGGAAATCCGGTAGATCCCGAAGTGTGAAAGATAGCAAATGGTTCCATTTGTGCCTGCTGGAATCCTTTTGTATAGGGATAGACCATGACTGACGGTCCACTCAGAATATCTGTCATTTCGGGCATTTTTAGGTGCTTCATTGGTCTCCTCGTCGTGATGCTATCGACAAGTTTTGTATGGGTGATTGAGGTGATAAGGAATCTGCAGTCGGATGACTCGAGAAGGTGAAGATGAGTTTCAAGATTGTTCCAGAGGGACGAGAAGAATACCTAAGGTAATGTAAGTCGAACAATGCAATTTTATGTAACTGGGAACTACCTTGTATCCTGTTTTCTGGGCCGCCACTGCGATGATGGCATACCCGATATCTGTAGGCCCAAAGTATGCTATGGTTTCGAAAGTGCCACTCCTACCAAGGTTGTCCTCAATCCACCAGGAAACACGGTTTATTGCATTAGCCAGCTGGAGCCAGGTGATGTTGTCAAACCCATCCTCAAGATTAGCGGTACGCGGTATAAGGTAGACACGACTCTCAGGGTGCTCTTCAGCACGTTCATCTATGATTCTCGGAATAAGACGCCGACCGAAATCTGTTGAGGAGTCTGTAGAGACCGGAGTCGCATCGGTTGTAAGGGCCGAAGGAGTGAATGGCGACCAGAAGTAGCGGTAGATATTTCTCTTGACCCATGTGAAAAGTGAGATCGACATGGCGGTACGACGTTGTAGATAGCAAGACTATAGCTTTTAATGGCGGTTTATGTGAAGAGGAGAATCTATCGATATAGTGTTCTAAGACTAAATTAAGGGAGTCAGGGCTCGATGAAAATAAGGACATATAGGATGTGGGTGGGAATATTGTCCTACGCCCCAAATCTAGTGCTTGTGCCGCGAAGGGTGTGAGGAGACGGAGCCATTCACTATATTACCAACCGCATAATAAATGAGAGATGTATTCTTGCATTGGCGCTCCAGGTATCCCTTTGAGCAGATACTAGCTGTGCCGCAGCTACGTTGAGCGTGGAAAACAAGTTGATGTGATGCTACTGCTGGAAACAGGGTTCACAGAGGATGCAGACGTGATGAGACATCATGTATGACAGCACGAACGAGTCTTGAAAAGGTTCATCGGCTTATCCTGTCGAGCAATCGATCCTATTGCAGGTCGTCATCGATTTCACCGAGTATGGATATAGCTGTACCTTGTTCAGTTGAAAGCTACCACCCCCGAGGATCAACTTGTTTGTGCAATGGGACTCCTTCGACAGAATTTCTCATGCCTATGATGGAGAGCTGAAGCCTGAAGGCCCGATTTGCAAGGATCGACGGTAGAAGGGCTGCAATTCACACCGAGGGTTCTCAAGCCCGAAAGACGTGCATAAGTAGTGCGAGGCAAGGCGATCATTTATCATCCTTCGACCCAGGTGAAAGCGACTGGCGTCCGCTGGGCCATGACACGCAGCGGTACAACGGGAGCCATGCTAGTCGATGACTTTACGCTGTACGCTATTATAGTATCGTAAAATACCTTTTCAATACTGCTTCGCTCACGTTACGCCCCCACGCCATCTTGCAGGCTCCACAGATTTTGGTGCATTTGCACCACTAGCGAATCGCCTGGGTATCCTACCTGGTAGACATGGCCGTCCCTCATCTTTCCTTGGGAGGGTGAAATCCCACGACCCGGAGCCCAATCTGTCTCGGAGTATAGCACAATAATTGCTACTCTCGACACCGTGTGTTTATCGGAGCCATTTCACACCGCAGTAACTGGGGAATGTCGCCCCAACCCCTTCCAGAGAAAGGCACTGCGCTTGAGGGTGATGCTGTGACTCCTGAAGCTGCGAAAGAAGGTGCAGAGAAGGTGTCCAACGAATGCCCCGATGGCGGCTTCCTCGCTTGGACGCAGGTTGCTGGGGTGAGTTCTTCCTATGGGCTTGATATCCTCAGTCTGTCCCACTGGGAGAGTCACGACACAAGTTTCAGGAGCAGTGGACTGCTTCTCACCTCCAAGATTTGCACATCTGATGTGTCGATTGTTCCCAATCCTTGGCTGAACACGGAGATGCTGAGTCAGACATCTCACACAGGCGTTCTTCATATTTTTCAACACATGGGGGATTGTAAATAGCTATGGGGTCTACCAGAAGTACTATGAAACAGGCCTGCTGAGTTCCACCCCCGGTTCCAATATTTCTTGGATCGGCTCCGCGCAAGGTAGCCTGCTCTTCCTTGTCAGCATCGTCGCTGGTCCTCTGTGCGATATGGGCTACTTACGCCCTATTGTGTATGTCGGCACGTTTCTCACGATACTCGGCATGATGATGACCAGCCTCTGTCGGAGCTATTGGCAGGTTTTCATTGCGCAAGGCCTCTTGGTTGGGGCAGGAGATGGCCTCCTCTTTCTCCCAAGCATAGTCATTGTGTCACAATACTTCTCCACGAAAAAGTCCTTTGCGACGGGTATAGCATCTATGGGAAGCAGTATTGGTAAGTCTTCACATGTATACCACCATCTGTGCTAGGTGAACCATGCTAAAATGGTATCAGGAGCCGTAGTATATCCCGTTGTGTTTGCTCAACTTGAACCCTCTGTAGGATTCCGGTGGGCTACTCGCGCTATAGCCTTCATCATGATCGCAACCTCGATTGTTACTGTGGTTGGTGTGCGGCAGCGTACGCAGCCTACACTTAACAGGAGCAAAATCTTCGACATTGCATCCTTTCGTGATGCCCCATTCATCTACTTCAGTCTTGGAGTATTCTTCGGATTTATGGGCATCTATGTACTGTTCTTCTACGTCGAACTTTACGGCTTACAGGAATGCCATATGGACAGCAACTTGGCCGCATACCTCCTAGCTATCGTCAACGCAGGGTCATTGTTCGGCCGGCTCATTCCAAACTATCTGGCTGATAGAATAGGACCACTCAATATACATGTTCCTTTCGCCTTCGTCGCAGCGCTTCTCGCATTCAGCTGGATAGCAGTCCGTGATACAGCAAGCCTTATTGTCTATGGCGTCCTCTACGGCTTCTTTTCAGGGACCTTCGTCTCGCTGCCAGGGCCGATCGTAGTAGGAATTTCCATGGACTTTCCAAAACTCATTGGCACTCGACTGGGTATGTCGATGGGATGTGCTGGCATTGGTCTTCTCATCGGCAGCCCTGTCGCAGGTGCAATTCTCGACAAGCATGGTTGGGTGGGCCTACAGGCTTGGGCAGGATCACTCATCACAATTTCTGCGCTTTGCATGCTCGGTGCTCGTGGAACGAAGTTCGGATGGGCGCTGAGAACCCTAGCTTAGTCAGAGGATAGTTGCGGTTTCGCGGTTATTTTTGGCTTTAAGACACAATGTTCTGTTGGCGATGATCAATAGGTTTATTTCGGTATGGCAAACGTTCGGGGCAGCATCGATGGCGGAATAGAGGGCAGTTTGGCTGGGAGTTATTTCTTTAGTAAACACCTCGACATAATCGCTCAAGTATCAAAGCTATATTCCAAGTATCAAAGCTATATTCCAAATATCAAATTTAGATGCTGGATCTGGAATATCCGAATTATGTTCGCCCAAAATTCAACCCAAGCTCCTGGGACCATTGAGCAAGTCGACGTTCCTCTTGACGTGTATAGCGTTCAATGGGACTGCTTGAGTGAATACTTCATTTCCGTCACTGTGACTACCTGCTGAGACCCAAGTATCGTGGACGGCAGATTTAGGAGGCAGATTGATCACATCGTCGTCCAGTCTGCGGAAATGTGCAGTGCCGGCTACACTAGCCGCTGAGCTGATGTGCGTACCATTCTTCTGCCGCGAAGTATGCATAGTATATTTGGAAGGCTTGCTACCGCCCAAAACATTGCCGAACAGTTTTTGAATGACAGGTTGCAGCACCGGAAGACATGCACATATAATGCCGACGTTAACTTCAACAGAGGACCACACGAGAGTACCGGCGAAGGCATCTGTAATTCCGTCCGCTTAGCACCAAGTTTTGTGTCGTGTGTAATCGAAGGACTTACATGAGGCATCATTATTGTCGATTGTCGCCACCATGTATGCACGAACAATACTCACGACACAGACGCTAGCAAATGAGGTCAGCCAATCAATCAGATAGCGGCGACTTTGATGAATATACAAGGTTCCGAGTAGGAAAACGCCGCATAAAGCTCTTTTGCGTCTCTTCGAAATCTGTAACTGCCATACCATAGATACTGGTAGTATCAAGATCACGAAGTCTGTAACCACATTTGGGACAGCTGTCCCAAGAAGATATTTAGTATAGTCGACTTGGGTATGCAGTTCCTTCGGATACCAGATCGCAGAGATGGGGTTAGCTTGAAAAATGCCCGAGAAAATAATTGAAATACACCAGGCGACGACGAAAGCTTCTGTTACGAGAATGGCGATCTTGAAGGGCTTGCGGATGCCAAAAAGACGTAGGTAAAGGAGCAGGATCGATGATTTGATAGCCGTGATGTGTGGGCCGTACAAAATCTCGCTTCCATAGATGATCTGGTCGACGCTGTCAGACAGGAACGCTTTCCCCGGTAATCACCACTGACTGACCTTGAGGAGAACCACCATCTGTGATGGACTGACCACATGCTTTCCAGCGCCGTTGGCTGCAGCTTGAGACGCTGTCAACAAGCCTATCCTATCACTAACTTCAGAGTACTCACCGACAAAATTAAAGGTAGATGATCCAAAGAGCAAAATCTAGTAAACAATCAGCACTTAAGTAATGCTGATGGAGCACCGGTAGCAACCAACCAGGCTGAGTATTATACATGCGTCATCCCACCAGAATCGCGCCGCCGATAGCCAGCGCGACACCAGACGTAAGCTTACTACCAGACAAGAAACGAAGAGGAGGGTAGCGTTGACGCCTATGACTTCGGTGGTCCGACTGTAAGAAGTGTTCGACATTCTGACATGCGGTCTTGGATCATACAAGTGAGGGTCAAAAAAGACTGAAAGGATTCGATTCTGTGGAAGCGAATACTATTGTCAAGCGTAACCTGATGTACACACCCGGTCCCTTCGCGACAACGCGCGAGCCATGATCAGGGAATTGCAGATCCTTTCGTGTGCGGCGTTGAAGCAAATGTTGCATGATACTGCCGAGCAAATCCAAGTCAACGGTCAACGACCATTGGGGGTTGGATGACGGAGGGGACTGAAAGGGGTGTGTGAGGAGGCCGATCTGCGATTCGGTCAGCCAGGTATCCTAGGTGTGCCCCATCCCGTATTAGCTTTCGAAGGTCGTTGCACTCTCATGTCAAGTACCTATGCTTGCACATCTCGCAGCGGGACACGCAAAGAAGGAAGCGACTTCGTGCCCTCAGGCCAAACATCATCCGTGTAATTTACGAACTGGAACATTCTAGTGAAGGCCGCTAGAAGGTATCCAATCAGCGCTAGAGTAGCGTTCGTGCCGCTCCGGCCGCGCGGGCTTTCTTACTTCTTACGCTACAGCCTACAGATGAGGTACAGTACAACAGGGTCTGATTCGTTTCACCAAATGCAGTGACAAAACTCAGAGTGACAATTGCTCGGATCGCTGCAAGAAGTGAGTTGAGTCTGACCTTTGGTGTGGGTTCATACGTCCACCACACTTCATGCCATCGAGGATTCAAAGCTGGGGATGGCCATCTTGAGTGGGTCGCACTCACCGCGTCGCCCAACTGCCGGATTGCTTTTGCTTGGTTGCACCGCCGTGTTGATCCATAAGACGGCTTGATGGTCATGACAATCCCCATTCGGAATCCTTCTGCGATCCTCCTCATGCACCTCCCCCACATCCAAATCAACTTGACTACGACACAACATCGATTGGTTTAAATTTGTCAGTCGTATGCGCCCTTGGTAAATTAAAGGGCAGAGCACACCTACGAGTACTGTACATACCGGCAGACTGGAATGCGCGCATTTTTCAGCTTGCTGCAACTTTCACCTCAATCGTGGCATTGCATCTTTGCTCTGCTTCGAGTCAAGATGATTGGCCCTAGGTACACACTTGTAAGCCTGGCCTTGTCATTGCCGTTGTTGAGTCAGGCCACCGCTCAGCAACTTCCGTCGGTGGATCTAGGCTATCAGGTCTACAGGGCGAATTCATTCAACGTGTGTTCACCATCTCAAGCTGCATGATACAGATACCTCTTCTGATAGGTACTTCCAGGTCTCCGGAGGTTACTACAATTTTTCGAACGTCCGTTACGCTCAGCCACCGCTTGGCGATCTACGCTTCGCAAAGCCCCTGGCTCCACAAGGCCACAACTCCTCTGTGGATAACGGGAACGTAGGCAGAATATGTCCTCAAGGCGTGCCTGAATGGCTGCAAATTGGCGGTCCCTTTCTTGCAGCCTATGTTAGGGGGCAGCCGTTCAATTTCACTGCGGCCAATGAAACCACGGCAGACGAGACCAGTACCGCTGCCGCACCTCCGCAAGACCCAAGAACAACAGAAGACTGCCTCTTTCTGGATGTGATCGTGCCGAAACCGACTTTTGACTCTGCTGGCGTCAACGATACGAGCCACTCCCCGGTACTTGTATGGATATATGGGGGTGGATACTGCTCCGGAGACAAAACAAGCTATGGCAATGGAGCTGGACTTGTCAAAGCGGGTCAAGCATCTAATTCCTCGGGGGTCATCGTCGTTTTATTGAACTATCGGGTAAGAAACCACAGTCTCCTTTCAACACATAACGAATGAAGAACTCTTGCTGACAGTCGATAGCTTGGTGCTTTCGGCTGGCTTGCAGGGCCCACGTTTCAAGCCAATGGCACTGCTAACGCGGGTTTGTATGACCAGCGACTCGCGCTCGAATGGATACAAAACAACATTCACCTTTTTGGCGGCGACCCGGGGCGCGTGACGGTCATGGGTGAATCGGCAGGCGGCGCCTCGATTATGCACCAGATCACGGCCTTTGGAGGCTCTCAGGGTCCAGCGCCCTTTCAACAAGCAATTATTCAGAGCCCTGCCTATGTCTCTGATCTTCCAGTCCAGCAGCAAGAAGACACACTTCAGAAATTCCTGCAGATCCTGAATGTGTCTACGATCCAGCAAGCGAGGAAGCTCCCGTCCGAAACTCTGATCAGTGCGAATGCCAAATTTGTCGGCGAGTCTCCGTATGGTAACTACATCGTGGACCCTGTAAGTCTCCATTCTATTCATTATATGATCTGAGCCGAAGGAATACGGCCATCTTAGGGACACAACCCTAATATCACCAGTACAGGTCGTAGACGGCACGTTCGCCCCAGCTAGCCCAGGCCAGCTCCTCCTTCAAGGCTCCTTCGATCAAAGCGTCAAAGTGATGAACGGCCACCAAAGCGACGAAGGACCCGTCTTCACCGCCCCCTACGTAAACGACAACGGCAGCTTCTCATCTTTTATGCAAGGACTAGTACCGTCCGCAAAAGCCCAAGACATCTCCTACATCAGCAACACGCTGTATCCTGCCCTCTTTGATGGCACACTTCCGTACCGCAATCAATTAGACCGCGCCATCCTCTTCGTGAGCGAGTATATCATCACCTGCAAAACCAATTGGCTGGATCGCGCGTTCAAGAACAACACTTATGGGTATGTATTCAGCGTCCCCCCAGGCGTGCACGCGCAAGATACGAAGTACACTTTCTACAACGGGCCCGGAACGAGTGATGCGTATGGCACGTACAACGCCTCAGTCGCTCAAGCTCTCCAACAATACATCACCAGCTTCGCAATGACCGGTATCCCAAATGAAGGATCAGCGTTCCCGGCGTTTCCGCTATATGGGAGCGGCACGATACTGAACCTCACCGACTCCGGCTTCCCGAGTGTCCCAGATCCGACGGCGAATGAAAGATGCCTTTACTGGCAGCAAGAGCCGTACAAGGTCGATACTGCGTCTGCGAAGAATGCGTCCACGAATGGGTCGAGCATGCTCTGGGGAGGTGACCTGTGGAAAACAATTGGGGCGATATTGGCTGGTTTGGTAGTCTTGTGAGTTTACAGCTGGAAGGAGAGGAGAGGCGGAGGATAGTCTTGGTGTGTAACATGATCAGATCTGTAGAGATCTGCCATGTCAGAGCTGGTGTGATGTGCTGAACATCTCCTGGACGCAAGACAGATGAAAACCAATCTTGTCCGCAGACCTCCCGAAAGCATCATTGCCTACCAGAGCAGTATCCCCTTAGCCTCCAGTAACATAATTGACGTCGACGCAAGGCCCAAGCCCCCGTGGATAACGTGGTAGGAGGGATACAGTCTACTTTAAAGTATGGTACGAGCCTTCGAGCACCATTCTTTGCAGCCTAGTAAATGCAAATTGTCAGCCTCACGCCATAGAGTTATCCTTTAAATTTGCTTGGCATTCTCGGCATTCCCCACCCAAACAGTCAACTTTTCTGATTAGCCATAGAACTAATATGCTCCCCCCCCCAGCAACGCACATTCTTACATTGTAAATGGATGCCATGTACTACAATAAGACAATTAACTCGCTTAACATGATTGGCTCACAAAAACGCACATCATGTGACTTGAGCCTCAATCGGAGCACTCAAAACTCGCACCTACTGTAAGGGATGGACCTCGGGAGTGAGGGATTGGCATGCACCCCCAGCCGTGGTCCACATTATCCTTGGCATACGCTTCTCTGGCACATCGTACACAGACCACTATAGAACCTCCAGCCTCTAGTTAATCAATAAATCCTTCCTCTAGAGGCAGCTCCGGAATCCCCCGTTTCCTGACGCAGGCTCTAGCGTTCCCCTTCTCCTCGGTGTGCTTTAGACCCATGGTTCCTGTCCCCACTGTCATTCCAGTCATGGCGGTGTTGACTTCCCCCGATTGAACTATATCCAGGTGCTGTTACATTCTGCTGTCCTCTAAAGTATATGTGAAGTAATGCTGGGCTGGTGATGTGCCTCCCAACTGGATCCTTGCTCTGTTCCTCAATAACTATGCACTGTTCCGGAAAAGAAATCATATAGGGGAGGGTCCACAAGGTCCCAAGAGCGAGGTCTAGGTTCCAAAGTTGGTTGGTACGTCGGTGTTCCTAGGTTGTAGGTGTCCATAGGCTCCGAGGTCGGCCTGAGAGGTAGTGGTTTGACCCGCTTCGAGATCAATCTTAAGCTCCGAACACGTAGCCTGTAGATCAAGCATCTCCTTGTGGTCGGTCTAAGCGGAGTCGGCGTTAACCAATCATGGCCGTGTTCAGCCTTACAACTATCGATGAAAGGTGAAGGAGTTACATACACTTAACGTGCACAATGCTTAAGGATTAATGTCAAGAGAGCCTTCTGAAGTAACGGTCTCCTACCACCTACTTTCCGATTTCGAATCAGGTGCGGGAAGAACGAATGGGTGCTTCAAAGTAAGAGTATGTTCCGAAAGTCGTTGCCATACGCCGAAGGCGGGTGGACAGAAGAAGTGGCTGGGAGTCCACAAGTATCATACGTCTTTCTAAACAAGCCGGATGACTGTCCGTGATATCGACTCCAATTCTGTGCACCATACCCACGAAGGTACCTACAGATTATACTGGAGACCTCCTGGCTACCCATTGGTTTCCCTGCCTCTCAAAAATGCCCAAGACTGCAGGCAAGGCCCAGAGCAATAGATTTTGCATCAGACTCTTACCTCGAGGTTGTCCTGTAAAGATATTGCCAGTGAGAAGACCCAGGGCCCTCAATGCCACATGTCTGGTGTAGAGCACCAGTTCTTTGGCAACATCCTGCTACTGACGGAGAACAACAAATTTCCTTTTGCGTCTGTCAACTGAACATGTAGTCCTTCAGGTTGGTTGAAGCAGTATTCTCCCTCACGAGCTCGTAAATTTCAGGAATGAGACAACCAGAAGTTGTTTCCACAACAAATCATCTCTTCTGAACCCGATAGGCGGATCGACGTTTTTGTTGAGGAGATGATTTTTTCGGTTGATTTAAGCCAGGGGACTTTGGAGGGCTCATCGGAGTAGTACTGAAGACGCGCCGGCTGGTCCTATTGTCATGAGCGACTTCGTAGAAGGCGACAGTTTTTGAAGCTTTTGATCGGGTAATTCTACTAAGATGATCAGTCTCTACAGTCGTAGTGATTCGTTCCTACTGACCGCCCAGAGACCGACACTGGAGCTCGACGTTGTATTTGACGTTGTACTTTGCGTGCCTGCGATTTTGATGAAGTGGAGAGGGCCGGACGAATGTTTTGCAAAGGCTTATCACCCAATTTGGGCTGCTGGATCTCCATGTTGATGAAGTCATCCTCCTTAGATGTAACGCCTATTGTGAAGTTTAAATTGATCCCATGGCATTTCAGGATAAGTGAGGCTATTACCTCATGGAGTCCACGGAGGAGACACAGGCGGAGTTATCGGCGCCAGATGACTATCCTCGAATTCTCCATCATCAGATGAGACTGGCTCCCAAACAGTAGAAGGTCCTCGTCCTTCAGCCTCAAGCCTTGCGCGCATCGCGTCGGCGTATGTGTGGATCCTATCGAGTCTCTCTTGAGTATCTCCTTGTATGATAAGCCACGCATCGCTTTCTTCCCGTGTCATAGGCATAGTGATGATGACCGATGGGTAAAGCCAGGAAATAATGTCATCGCAGGAGCCGCGATTGGCTACTCTAAATTACGCTATGCCGATATTGCACTAGCGGACTTTACTTATCGCATGGCCTTCTACTTTGATATACTGTACCTCAAGTCTGTATGGGATGGAAACTTTTGACGACGTATATATGCAACGGCAAAATAGAGAGTAAGCTAGAATGTCTGATACATTCAATGGCGATTTTGCCAGGCTTGTACCCCGCAACCAAATCGCACATCGTTTGTTCTCGGCAACCTGCATTTACGTCGAAGAGAACAAGACACTTCATTTGCGTTTCTTGAAGCGGAACAATGTTAGCAACGGGATGCTTGCAGCGTCAGATGAACCCGTGGAGAGCTCCACTGATTATGACAGCTAGCTTGAAAGCGAGACCGAGGGGTTTCAAATGGAAGATGCAGACTATTTTGTCCTCTCATTCGATCAAGAACGTGAACCAGAGTTTCCTCACTTGGGCTGGAGAGTGGGTCGAGGAGCCAGAAAATCACCGGCAAACCGCGGGGTAGACCTTCTTCTATCAAAGCCTGGTGATAACCTGAGCAGGTCGCTTGCTAGCATACACATGATCTTCCACTTTAACCAACGGTCTGGACTTCTTATGTTAAAGGGAGGAAGTCATAAGGCGCCAGTAGAGTATAGATTCGGTGACAAGTGGGTCAAATTGGAATATGACGAAGAGCACCTTATATATGAACCTTCGATAAGGATCCGGGCGGGCATGTGTGAGTATGAGCTGGAACATACGATCGAGGAGAAGTACAGAACATTGTACTTTGAGAAAAGGGACAGATTCATTAAAGCGCAACTACCAGGGAACCTTGAGTTCAAGATAAAACCACTGCAGAGGATGCCCAGCGATTGTTACGTTCTGAGGGGACATTACCTTGAACTCGAAACGCGAGGATCCGGTGCATTTGGTTGGATCACTCAGGGACTCGATACTAAGACAGGCGATCCAGTGGCCATAAAAGAGCTGCGAATCGAAGCAAGGAATAAGTCCGAGGTCATGGCAGAGGTGAACATAGGGACACGCTTTACTGTACATATGTATAAACCGAGTGAATGCACACGATGATGTAATCATTGAAGCAGTCCCTCTGAATGAAGCATTCCAGGTTGGGTGGAATCCATAATTTAGGCATTGAAGTCAGGTCGACAACAACCGAGCTGGAATATTCTTCGGATTTGGCAGCGCTAATTAAGTTGATAACTCCAGAGTTGGCCATTTGATTCAAGTTGATGACCCCGGATCCAGAGAGACTATTGCCTTGTATCTCAACGGTCGCTACCGCACGAACAGAGATACTTGTGCAGGTAGAGGTTGATGAAAGCATCATGACCGTCAAGCCATGAGAAGGATTCTGGACTTGCTGAGCAATGCCTTGGCTGATAAGCAGAGAAATAACTGAGAGAAGCATAGTCATGGCACCAGAAGAGATTCTGTGAACCTTGAGGGGTCTTGAGAGTGCTGTCAGAATCTCCGAATAACTTCTGTAAGTCTGTAGAAGTTGGAAACAACGGCACAGCCCTGAAAATATGGGGAGCGATACATGAGCAAAGGCTACAAACTAATGAGAGACCCTAATTTGAGAATTAGGCGTTGATTATAATGTTGGGTAAAGGAAGGGACCCAGACACGAGTCCCACATGCAGAGCCTCTTCTAGCTCCCTTCCCGCAGGCCTAAATACGGCGCTCAATACTCAGGGTTCCAAGACTGGCTCCCAATTTCAACATAGAAACAATGAAGCAGCGTAGTTGAATCGAGCGTCAGAATGGGCTCCATGAATTCGCTAAGCCGAACGAAGCCAATAAAAGATGGTGGGTTAAGCCAAAGCTCACCTTCGAGGGCGGCCATTTACACCGTAGGTTGGAATTGTTTTGACTTCTATAAAGAGTTGCAGCAAGATGTGGCGGTCATGGCAGAATCAGATTTCGGAGTCTCTTTGCTGCAAGAGTTTACACTGATTGATAGAAGTCAAAGTCAACTCTATGTGAGGTTGTTTCCAAAGCAGTGACGGGTTCTTGAATGGGACGCTGAGGCTAAAATAAGCTTAGAAGGAGGATAGAACCTTCTGACGAGACAAGGCTATAAGAACGTTTCTTTCCTCATTGAATAATGTTTGTAGAAGAACATAGTACCGAAATCACATAAAGTTGAACTGCATCACAGATCTAGTCGAGCTGGTTTTGATGACATCATCAGGAATAATTCCTCACATTCAATTTACTTAGAGCATGAAGTCCTCCGATTAGATAATGGCAACAAATCAGACAGCACCACCTAGTTCAGAGAACACACCTCCGCCGGATTCGAGTTCAATGAATGTAGAAGAAGATACGAAGAAGGAAAGAAAATAGAAAAAGGGGAAAAGGGGAAAAAGAAAATATGCACCAACAAACCACGAGCCTTCCGACCCCAGAGGCCACACCAGGCCCAGACTCTGATCAGTTCAAAGCCGACAAGGCACGACAGCAGGCGGCAGAGCCGTTAAGTCAGTCAAAGCCTGGCTTTGATCCTCCAGAAAGTGGACCTTCCAGCCCAGCTGACTCGCACATGCGTGGTAATGAGTCTGGGGAACAGACACGCAGTTCCTCTTCGTCCAGTCCATCCTCACAAAGCAATGGCCCTAAAGAGCCCAAAGCAACTTATACCAAAGAACAAAAGAAAGTAGTGGATGACGTGCTGAATTTTGGGTCACAGGAGTATCATAAAATACTAGTCCTTGAGCCAAAAAAGATTGAGAAGGCGTTCAAAAAGCGCCCACTGTTGACGCATCCAGATAAGAATACATATTCAGAGGCTGAAGAGGCTGAATTTTTAGATGTGTCGAAGGGGGCGAGAATTCTTTCCCCCCGCTCGTACGCGTCATAGCAAGCGTCATATTGCTAAGATTCTCGGTAAATTCTAGGATCGGTCTTGGGTAACGCCGATTGTGGGGAGAGCGGGGCACGATTGAGAATTTTGCTGCCTTACAGCTTACACTGTTCTAGGATCTGTCCAGCCATCCTTTAATATTGCTTGTCTATCCTATCAGCAGTTGTGGCCGCCGATTCAGCTCTTGCTTGAGGAAGTTGCCAGCCTTGCGTGGTTGCGAACGCATCTTCATTGAGATCTCCAATGACGCAGAGCATGGCTGCCGCCAACCCACCTAGGCGGGCATTGCCAATCATTCCTGCCATACCTCGCAAATTAGAGATGAAGGCACAGCAAGATACGCGTCGTACGGCAATACCTAAGCCGGAGGCGGAGAAAGAAAAGCAATCCCGCAAGGGCACTCCCAAGCATTACCTCTGTGTTACGGGTGACCAAAATCTTAGTCTTGCAAACCATGGAGACGCAACGGACGAGATCTTAGAGCCGAAGAAAGATTCACCAACCTTCACTCAAGAGCTAGCCAAAGGTAACTTGAATGACTCTTCGAAAGCCCCAGGTCCCCTTGCTAATTCTACGTTAGATAGAAATGGAAAACCAGCGGTTCTCATTGAAGATTTTGGCATTGGGAAGCATGGTTTCATGCTACCTCCTCCCTTCTATCCGTCTCACCGTCCGCCTGTATTCTCGCCTGGTGAGCCTTTTGAGCCCGCGGGATCCTCCGATTCACACCTCCCCTTACATGATACGGATTTGCGCAACGAAGGAGAGATTGCAGCAGAACAAGCTGTCTCGAATCTTTCAAGTCTACCAAACCCTCAGTCTTTGTCTTCGACCCTCCATTCCCATCCAATAACCCCCGATAACGTAACACCTTCTCCGACTCAATCGTCATACCAAGGCTATGGACACGTACAATATGTACCTTTCTACCCCAAACCGACTCCGCCCACCGACGCCTCAATATCTCCCACTCATTCTGCATACCCGGAGTTCGGGCATTCTCATTCAATCTCATTCTGTCCCCCTTCCAGTTCGCTTTCTGTTGACACTTCGTCTCCAACCCAATCTTCGTATCAGGGTTACACATATAGCGATGCTTATCCCGGATCTGGGGCATTCCCTCAATCCTACAATAACACTCAGCAACTACCAAGTACTTCTCTACCGTTCAGGCATGAGTATGGCTCAGGCATGTCGTACTACAGCCACGTGCCAGCTTTCTCTTCCCTGGGCAGTCATCCACCGCTTACGCCTTCTGCAACACCTCTGAATAGTGCAACCAAAGAGAGTCCCAACAACTTATTGCACTACCAGAACTCAACCGAGTATAGTGCTAGCACTGCGAGTACCGTGCCCCAGGACCTAGAATCTTCACATCGTACCACTTCTGAGAGCACTTTTGGTCTTGAAGATACCTCGTCTTTCTCAAACTCATCCAAGTTTGGTTCGCCGACTGTAGTATTGGATAGAGATTCTGCATTCGAGCTTTGGCGTACGGCGATGCTGGAGAACTTACAGCATGTACCACTTGAAACATTGTCCGATCAACCTTCGTTGTCCAGTTATTTACTTCGGCATTTCAATAATGATGATACTTACGCCGATTGCTGTTTGCAGGTCACTCACGAATCCCACCGTTTCCAGACTGTGAAATTTTGGCTCCATAGCTTGCTTATTGCACAAAGCCCGACGCTGCAAGTTTTGGTGAATACTTCAGCAGTTGCAGCTGACGGCAGGAGGCTTTTATGTCTTGAGGTGCACGACCATTATTCCACCCCTGCAGCAATCAAAGTTGCTCTTCGTGTCTGCTATGGCGAGTCACCTCACATTTTTACAGGCTCTACAGCGTTTATGGAACCCTCAAAATCTGCTGCTGATGTATCAATATCTTGGATGGACGAGGCTTTAGCGTTCGCGGCTGTTGGCCAGGTACTACAGCTGAACTCAGTTATAACCAGAGGCATACAGATTGCATCAGGTATTCTAAATTGGGATAATCTTGAAGGGGCAATATGCTTCACTTTGGACCGTGGACTTGATCGGACATCGGATCTCATTTCTCATTCTCAGCCTTCAGTCAAGTCCTCCACTGCAGTGCCTCCCTGCAGTAATCAGGGAACCCCTTCTTCTGCCAACAAGGACTCACCAATTGAATCTACGCCGCTTTCTATATCACCTGACGTACAGGCGAATGTCAACGGTCAAGATGCAATTACAGATGTGTCTAAGGCTCTTCTGTACCAATGTCTTGATTTCATTGTTTCAAACTGCCCAGGCTCCTGGGATTTAGATGCGTCCGCTAGACCGCTGGCGGACAATGGTAGGCTACCCGCAATAGCAGGAAGTCGATCGCCAATGTCTAAGTCCCGGCTCAGTCGAATCCAGTTTGGAGACCACCCATCCGAAATATCTGCGAAATTATGTAATCCGAACACAATTCTATCGACCATCTTACTTTCGATACCATTTACCCTCCTCAAGTATATTCTAGACCATTTTGAAGAATCCATCGCGCGCCGGAACAGCAGATCCATCGTTGCTGAGAGGGAGCGAAGACGCCTGAGAGTGCTGAAGAACGATAGTGTTTCTTCTTGCCAGAAGCAAGCTGCTGTGGAAGTTTGGGCAGAGGCGGGATGGGAAGAGTTCGTGGTTGAGCAAGAAATTTCCAGACTTCTAGTAGCAAGGAAGTGGACAGGATTTTGACGCTTAACAGGTTAAATGAGATACATGTTACGACATTGTGTCAGGATAAGCTGGAGATGCTTTGGCACTGGCAGCAGCGGCGGCCATGGTGGTCGGAATTTCCTTGTATGCATTGCGAGCGCTGGCGTACGATACAAAAGGGGGCCGATGGAGCGAGAGGGTTGGAACGTACTTAAGCATCTGTCCATGTGTCAATTCAGCTAATCCAAAAGTCTAACTTCAATATGCACCTACCTATTATTCAATTCCACCAGACTTAGGAACATCAGGAAAAATCAATTTGGCACTCGATGCGACGGAGTATTTAGTCCAACGTAGACTGTGGAGTCGTCGAGACATGTTGAAATCACTGTGGAGAAAGCTCACCGTATTCCGTCAGAAGCCAACATAGGAAGTCTGCAATAACTCTCTTTAATCACGATAACCATTCATTCTATTCAATCCCATGGCCTCTCCCTATAACTTGAAACTCCTAAACATACATCACATGGTTCCTTCCTCCTCTTTTTCCCATTCACCCCTTGATTGTAACACCCGTTCACTCCTTCCTCTAAGAATCTGGCATCCTCTACATTCAGCTACCTCACCGCCCTCTACAAATATGTTCTCAATGTCTCATCCTAAGATGTCTAGCTCAATTCCCTAAATATTCTATTCCTGCTCACCTACTTTCTATAGATGTCTACTACTATTGCTTTTGCCAGCGAGGCTTTTACTCCAGCAATGACACGCCGCGGTCACCGTCGTCGTCGTTGTCAAAGTCAGGCCAAGTCTTCCGCTGGTCGGGAGATGAGTGAAGATCGGGAGGATGATATGATGGAGGGTGGATGTCGTATAATTAGCCGTGAGTTCTACCTCAGCCGTTTGGATCCCATCCTTGCTTTTGATTGCAGCTTCATAGCTAACACGAAAGCCGAAACTAGAGAATCGTTTCGCGTCCCTCTCTTCAACAGAACCAGCGCCAGGTTCGCAAACTGAGCAAACTGCCTTCGCGCCGCTGCAGTTGGCCTCCAAGATTGCCGACAAAAGCCCGAAATTTACCTCTTCCTTTGCTAAGGCATCGATTACGCGCCGCAAACTTCGTCCTACGAAGCAGGACGTGCCAGTCTCGCAGGTCGAGCGTACAGTCCCACAATCAGCTTTCACCTTTAGCCACAAGACCCCAGATTTCAAAAGTCCTGGAGCGTCTGCCACTACAGCCAAATTTCATGCCAAGGTGCCGGCCAACTCAGCGGCACAGCCTCTTCCAGGAACAAATACCGATTCATCCAATCCACACCTCCTCCCACAATTCTTCCCCTCCATTGCTCCGTCAACAGCCGTCGAGCTCTGGAACAATATGCCTGCTCCTCCCTCAAGGCCTCCTGACGGCCCAATCACCCCACCGCCAATTCCGTACCCTCCTGCCTCCCTCTTGACTCCACCTCCCTCTCCTCCTGCGGCAGAACCTGGAGCCGATTCTAGCAAAGAGCCCTTGTATCCTGCGAAAGCTTGGCTGGACTCGTACAAAGTGAGTACGGAAAAGGGATGGCCAGAATTAAAGAATGAGCCCATGGCCCCAGCAACCAAAGATAGGAAATCTAGGTTTTTCCCCCATCTGATCCCATTTATGCTATTCGCCCCGCGAGCAAACACATCCAAGTACAACGCTGGCGACAGAACTGGAATGGAGAGGAAATCAAAAGCGTCCCCGCCATCGCCGTTAGACCTCGTGAGTATTTCTTTAGCCAGTCCACTTGATGACGAAAGTCCTCTTCTTGTGCGCGCGGATTCGGGAAATGATGCTCGAGGCGCAAGTAAGACGAAAGCTTCCTGGATTCTATGGGGTAATGACATGTCTCACCTGCGTCTAAAAACCGGTGGTTTCATTGACAGAGACCATTGGGCGATAAAGGACGGGGAAGTGGAGGAGGAGGTGGGTATGGCTGAGGAATATATGAGAGAAATGGGACGGGGAAATATGCGCGACGTGCATGAGGGGGGGATTGATACAAGTTTAGGAGAGGAATGGGAGGTCGTCGAGGTTGAGCAGTGGTGATGGATGGCAATTCAAGGGAGTGGAGACAAGGTTTGGGAAGTAGAGAATTTGGTAGTAAGAATTGAATCGACGGGTGAAACTCGTTTACGACAAGAAAGTGAACAGGGCTGAATTGGTTAGGGAGAGGTCATTGAATAGCACTGGATGTTGTGGCCTTTAGAGGTGGATGGCAGGTCCATGGTTGGAACCGCTTTGAGGTGCTGGATAGTTGGAGTCAGGTTATGGTTTAGGTGTTATGCAATAGCAGTTATAAGATTAAAAAAACTTTGGAATCATGTCCTGTTGGGTGAAATTAGGAGAAAGTTGTATGAGGAGGATGCGTGTGGAAAGGAGGCGGTTGAAATGGGGTTATTGGCGTTGATTGCGGGTTTAATGTACCGAATATTGGAGCGGAGATAGGCAGATTTTTAGGATGATGGTTGAACATGGCTAGGATTTCGAGAGGTGCTCAGACACCTGGAAATCAGGCTTGGAAGAGGGTTTCGTTTCCGGTTACCTGAGTTGAAGAGACCTCGATAGCAGACGTCTTAGATGAGAACAAGGTTCTGAACAAAGTACCAAAGGGATGAATAGAGATGTTGGAGGTTCCAGAGGTCAAGTCGCCGTGACCATGCTCTCACAACCTATACCTCAACTACTGAGCAGCAGAAAACGACGACATCGTCTAGGAAGACTAGAAGATCGAGAGGTTCGAAGAAGGCGATGATCAATACCTTACCGTGTCACCCAGTACCGCCATCATGCAAAACGCTTAAGATTTCTAAAGTCTCCGTGGAGCCTGGCAGCAATGTTTGCAGGACAATAAATAGATCATCTGAGTACTTTGGCTCAAGCTGCCGTAATTGCGGATCAGGTATGCTTTAAGGCTATCAGAAACCAGAAGGGAATGTTATATAGACGTCTCTGAGGATCAAACCCACGGTCCGCCATCGTGTTGTGGTAAATAGCATGGATGACGAACGTTTGGCGCCGCTGTACAAGGCCCGAGCTGGAAACCAACGGGCCAGGTCAGCCTGGGCAAATATGTGTGCCATGGAAGTAGAGAAAGCATTGTGCTAAGATGGTAATACTAATCGGGTGATGAAGATGATGTTAGCGCTAACCCGGTCCAACATGTCACGTGCCAGGAACCTCAAAACTCAATTCTGTACCTTGCACTGACTTGCTTGATCTGGATGATGTTTAGTTAACAATAACACTTACTAAGACCTATGCAGTGGTCGCTGACCTCCGCAGAGTCTAGTATCAAAGCAACCAATGCTTGCCTTTCTTAGGCAGCTTTGTCGAAAGAAGATTGAGGAGGAGCTTGGTCAACTATATCATCCGTCGAGGTACTACCCTGTCAAAATTGGAGATACATTTGCGAAGCGATATAATGTCGTGGGGAAACTAGGGTGGGGTCAATTCTCTACCGTTTGGCTTGCAAGGGACACTAAGTAGACCTTCTCTTATTCTTGACATGACGGCTTGGTAACAGCATTCCTAGGGACGAGAGGTGGGTATCGCTCAAAGTCTCTACGAGTAATGTCACCGGAGGTGTGACGAGTGAACGAGATGTCCTTGAGACTCTAAAGATGAGAGATCCAACGCATGATGGATATCATCACGTCCTTGCGTTGCTGGATTCCTTCACTCAAGATGGGCCCAACGGTCAGCACATGTGTCTTGTCTACAAAGCCATGGGGGAGCCAATCCGTCGATTCCAGGCCAGGTTTCCCCAACACAGATTTCCAACACCATTAATGAAGAGAATATCAAAACAATTACTTCTAGGCCTAGATTACACACATTCTTGTGGACTTGTACACACCGGTATATTATCATGATTGAATTATCGTGACAAGAATACTAATCACTGCGTGACAGACATCTCACCCCGAAACGTGCTAACCGAAATTAAAGAAACTTGGATATTCAGTAAATACTTAGATGACGTCCCTTCTGCTCAAGAGGTCAAAAAGCTAGGTCGTCAATCTCCGGTGCCAACAACCTTTATGAAGCCTCCAAAAGATTACAAAAACATCGACATTAGGCTTGCGGATTTCGGCGAAGCTCGACAGGAATCAGAGCAGAACACAGACCAAGTTCAACCCGAGAAGCTGCGTGCGCCAGAAGTGCTCTTACAATTGAAATGGGATTCGAAAATTGATATATGGAGCGTAGCTTGTATAGTAAGACAAAGGAATCACGAACATAAGCTACATTCATCGGTCTAACGTTCTCTAGATATGGGAGTCATTCGAGCAAAGGTTCCTCTTCGGTGGCCGCATACGTCGTACAGATGATTATTCGGTTCGGGGCCATCTGAGCGAGATTGTACACCAGTTAGGCCCTGCACCGCAAGAACTCCTTGCTCGCTCAAAGCATTCATCAATATACTTTAACGAGAATGGTGAGATCTTTTTCAATATGTGTAATACTCGGTCCACTAACACCGTCTGAAAATGTAGGAGAGGTTAGAGGTCTATCACCGCTCTCAGCTCCTCACTTCTGGCAACAGGAAGAAAACCTTGAGGGTAATGAGCAAGCTCTATTCATGGACTTCATCAGGTCGATGTTGAAGTGGCTCCCGGAAGACCGCCCAACAGCCAAGCAAGCCATGCAGCATGAATGGCTCAGAACCTGATCTGTTTGTATTCAAACCCTAGAAACCAACCCCTTAAAATACAGCCGGTATCGACCGAATGACGGTCCAAGGAATTCATGAGGGTTCTCCTGAGCCAGATTCATTGCCTCCGTCTCTTCCCGAGGCTTCTTGCGCCCCTTTATTTTCCTTTTCCGTGAACTTCCATTTCTTCATCAAACCATCCCGGTAGAAGTGGTAGGTCCACAGTTTTTTCCCCCCATGCGGTCCAGGCCATAGCCCGTTAGGTGGTCCCTTTCCTTGCCTGGGTGTAGTGAAGCTCTAGACGTCATAATATTTTAATACTAGACAGCATTAACTCAAGACTGCTTAGGATCCTTTACCTGTGCTGAATCTCAGCAATTCCGCCCGCCATAAGCTCGGTCATGTTCTTGTCCACCGCCATGTCCGAGATCTCATCTCCCTCCGTCGACCTATGGACTCGATCGTTCCATACGATCCTGATTCCTCTATAAACTCGAGTAAACGGGAATGCTGCTGCCTGTACAGCGCTAGTTGTGAACAGTCGGAGCATTATTGAAGGCTGTGATTTTGCTTTTTGATGGCTCGTTATGAGTTCGTCCTGTGAAAAATGCTTAGATAAGAGTGGCTCAAGGTACAACGAGTAAACTCATTTCCAAGATGAGTGATGGTTTCCTGAGTCGAGCGGTTTGAATACTTTACTAATGCGTTAAAGATCGATCTCCACTGAATTTTACACATAGGAGACTCACGCCAATTTGAGCGATATAATTTAGATCGACTGCTGATGTGTAAGAGATAGTCGATGTTCTTGATTTCAGCTGTCTCAGGCGCTCGAAGTCAAGCTAGAAGCAGTATTCACTAATGGGTCATGGAGTGAATGGAATCTCAACCCTGCGGATAGATTGATATGGATCCTATAGCAAGGGTAGCCCATTTCGGAATGGAAGAGATCAAGTTCTGATCGGTTGGATTAATTTTTTGACCGAGCAGCTGAAGTAAACATTCCGATTTAATACGGATGACAAGTGTCAGAAAGTAAGTTCTACTCGTTGGCCCACTGTACGTCCTCGACTCTCCGCAAATGAATCTAGGACACGAAGGCAAGACCTCGATCATAAATAAAGTCGGGCGTCTATGCAGTTTTCACGTCCTCCAGGATAGCCCAAGAAAATTTTCTCCTCCAGCGATTCCCATCTTGAGTGGACCGTGGTGCCCTTAGCAGGAAGTTCGGATTCGCGTGAAAGTTCGCACAAGGTAATGACAAAAAGGAGTAACAGACCCGACTCACCCGGAATTCTCTCCACCACGTGTCTGAATCATGGCTTGAGGAATTGCAGAACCATCGGTTTTCTCGGAGTTTTTCTCTCAACCAAAAACAACGTAAGAATAAACCAGGAAAGTCCTTGAACTTTTTGAAAAGGAAAGCAAGTTGCTTTGGAAACCCCATTCTTTTTTTATTTCAACAAGGGCTTCCTACCGAAACACCGTTGCAAACATCGACTTTGTCGAAACGTCAAAGCTGATACAACCCACTGCTTGAAACTTTGGGGCATTTGAATATGAGTGAAATACATTTATGCTTGCAAATCTGCTGTTTTGGTTGCACTTCCCCGGAATCCATGCTATTCCTGACAGACGTTCGTTGATGCTAGAGAGCATCTACATGTACATGCCATCCGCAGATGTTGTTCTTATTCAAATCAAAAGTTGAGAACATTGGATTCGCAAAATTTCATAACATACTATCGAGCTGTGGGCATGAAATAATCCTATACATACTACTGGTTTGATAGAGAGATGATAATTGTAGGTTATTAAGTTTGTGGAGTTTGTTTGGTCCATTATTCATTGAACTCTCTTGATTCCTGGTATTGGTTTTCATAAGTTGTAAAATGTATGGATCATAGCATGGTGGTACGTTACACCAAGAATCGACGGTCCGAAATCCGAGACAATAGCTCGTACTACTGTATCATGACCTGATCACTATCAATGTGATTTTTAGTGTTGGTCGTAGGTCTTTACGTCTAATAAGTCTTCCTTTGGAAGATTCCATTCATTCTATTTTCTAGCTCTATGTAGAAACCACCAGAGGTTCTTCTATCATGCATGCTATTTATTCCTAGCTTTGACTCAGCGAGTGACTATGCAAGCGCATCAGAAACCGCAGACACAGTGGAGCCATCCAAAGGCTCTGGGACCCCGAAAGGGAAAACTCAACCAGCAGCAACCACGAAAGCAAAGCCGTCCAGGATTACTGAACGGCTGATATTAAGCCCAACGCCAGAGACGCAGCCATGAGAATATGTGTGTGTGTGTACCATGATTTGCTTGACGTGAGTCGTTGTCTCGTTACAGTCCTAAAGAGCGGCATTACGTCGAAAACCTTTGCCGCTTCGTGCCGGAACTTGAGCCTTTCGCGTCAGAGCATACCTCGCGCAGACATTCCATGACTGGAACATACAGCGCGCCGCTTCGGATCGCTGTATAAATTTTGGTGACTAACGACCCGATCGTCGCACTGTTTGTGCTTGGATCCATCCATGTTGCATCTGGATTTGATGCCTTCGAAAACGCTGTTTGAAACGGCACCCCAAGCTCTTGGCGCACAAACTTGTACATACGGTTGGATGCAGAACCAAGAAATCCTGTGGGGTCTGGGTTGGCAGCATAAACATCACGGCTAGTACGAAAGGTTTCCAAAGCCAATGCACAACATCTTTCTGTCCATTGCCTCAAAGCTGGAAGAAGGCTCGCGTCGTCCTTGGACGAGTGTAGTGCGTGGGCCAGTATTGTCGTCTGCATGGATCCAATCACCTGTGGAAAGCGCTCAGCTGAATCCATAGTCGTGGTTTTGTTCAGCTCTCTTTCGAAGTGTAACCACAAGCCTGCATGAAGACGGTCGACATTATGCAGGACCGGTGCAAAAATTTCGTATGTAACGCTTGCCAATACTGGCTCCAGAGCGTCAAGGAATCGAATATGGAGGACCCGTAAATCCAGAGCCTGGCATAGAGTCAAAAGAAAAGCCGCGGATAATTGAGAGAGAACATCGAGAGCCATGTGCGTGTAACGTGCCGACACAAGGGCCAGAGAATTGAGAGATTGATTCCCCATCTCCGCGTTCTGCATGTGGGATTGAATGGGGTTTGCCAAAAGACCCAATTCAGCTTGAAGAGCAGCAATGCTAATATCAACGCCTTTCAGTAAGAACGACTGGCTAGGCTCATCAGCAGTCAAATTGGGTGGCAAGCCATTATTCAGAGCTGGATTTATTAACTCCGTGCATTGTGCAAACAACATACGTCCAATGGCTTGCATGGCAGAGCGTGCTTTCTCCATTGCAGACGTGACGCTCATGGCCTGGAAATTCCCCCCGTGCAAGACTCTACCCCCTTTGGAGTCAATGATGGGATTGTCGGTTGAGGAATTAATCTCGACGGAGAGCTGCTTGTGTGCCAACATCAAGTCCTCTAATTGTGGGCCGAGCCATTGAGGGGCCGTTCGAGTGGAGTATCGATCTTGACGCAAAGACCCGTCATCAACAGAATGATGATCGCCCGTGGTTATCAGCTTGGATCCCGTAAGGAAGCTCTGGATGTTATGTGAGGCCTCTATTTGACCCACATGTGGTCGAACTGCTGCTAAAAAGGGATCAAAGCTTTCTGCACATCCCCGTAGCGACTCGACACTCATGGAAGTCAAGATCTGAGAGAGTACCGCAAGGCAATGGGCATCATGAAGCGCCAAGGTCCCAATCCCCGCAGATACAGCAGTTCCATTCACAATTGCGAGGCCTTCCTTGGGCGCCAAGCGGAGAGGGGCCAATGACGATTGCGAGAGTGCCACGTCAGCCGTGGTTATCTTTCGCCCCCCTTTGGTGTCGTTGACCCATACTTGGATTCCAGGACTTCCTTCAAGAGCTCCACCAATATAGGAAAGAGGGATGAGATCACCAGATGCAGAAACGCTACCGCGAATGGGAATAACTGGAATTATGTCCTTCCTTAGGAGACCAACCAGATTCTGGATCAGCTCAGGGCGTACGGCCGAGTTTCCACAAGCAAGGGAGTTGCCTCGGACCAACAAGGATGATTTGACCCATGACTCCGGCATGAGGGTAGATGCCATCGGATCCTCGTTTAGTAAAGCCTTTTTGAACTGTGCATTAATTCGGGACGACCGTTGAGATCCATGACTATTGCCATTCATCTCGCCATTGATGAAGCCATTTGTCAAACCGTTGGAAAAACCGTTCGTCGGCTCATGAACATGGCCATTCGTGCTCAAATGGCTCTCCTTAGGCACTGCGAGGACGCCACAATTCAAGAAACTGATCAAGGTGCGTTGAAGCTTGTCGACTTCATCTGTGCGAGTGTCTGCACTACCTCCAAAGCCCGTATTCACACCTTTTCAATAATTCTCAGTCTCATATGCGATTATTGGGCCGTCAGAAGGTACAGACCGTAGATACATTGACCGTGGGCCAAGCAGGACTTGAGAAACTCTGCGCTCTCCTCTACACGAGGCAATATCTTGTCGCTCACCGTTACATGAGCATCGTATCTGCATCCTGCGAATCAGCTTGGCAACCTTACACGATGTGCAGACATGTCGAATATCTTTGCCTCCCTTTCTAAGGACTTACCTGGCAACCGCAACTACGGTAGCAAGATGCAAGGATTTTCCATCAATCGCAAATTCTCGTCCTGGATCGCCAATCAATTCCACGAGTTTGTCCCAATGCCGTAAGACCGTATGCCGATGACTTTCCGTATCAGGGAGCGGAAGTTCGACAATTTCCCACTGCTTCGACATTGGTTCTATTGCCGGCATCGGAGGCGAGACTTTGATGGTTGTGGTGTTCACGGACATGGAAGGCAAAGTAAAGAAGTCAAAGGATTATCCTGCCAGATCTGGCTAGAATATTCTTGTACTCTGAAAATCAAAGCGCAAGGTCTACAGTAAAGCCACCATCGACTTCGCTAGATATGAAGCGGCGGACAAAGGTGAATTTAGTCGACTCCAAGCCGCGGCGGGGGGCCATCTCTCTCTTTATCGACTCGAGAACAGGATCTCTCTCTTTAGAATATCGGCTCGAGAACAGGAAACGACGAACATCCCCAAACCACGCATACCAAGACACGCCGCCAACCTTGGCTTTACTTCTAGTAAATCAGAACTCCTTAACGTCTATCTTTAGCTTCTGCTGTGGTAAAGACCTCTTCCACGATCTCGGCCCATTCGCCCACTCTTACTACCTGGAGACTCTGTACTCTAAAATCCCAGTCCCGTGTCTGTGGTATTAACGAGGTAATCCTACATAACCCTAAGTCGAGGTCGGTTAGGCTATGAGGGTTATAGCAAGGCTTTCGCTAACTGGGCTTAGTTGGCAGTCGCTCGTCTACCGCCGCATATGCGCATAAACTCTACTGCATAATCAATTTCACCATTAACAACAATAAGTGGGTCCTGGAATTTGGCCCACTCAGGCAACCCTCATCATGTCAGAGAGCCAGATAACACCAACAAGCATGCAAGTACTGCCCCCTGACTCCCCCTCCTGCTTTACACCGTCACACCATCAGCAATCAGTCCCACGAGGCTACATGCACTGTCCGCTTCTCGCAGCATGATCAGCACACCGCCGTGTGAGAGAAAGTATCTATCAAGGTGGACCTATGAAAATCGATCTCCCCCACTATCCAAAACACGACAAATGGCGCTACTGAGAACAACATGGTGTTCTCAACTCCGCACTATCCTGGGGTTGGAGGCTTTCTCTTAATTTGCACAAGTTGACTAAGGAAACGGTTTGTTAAACCCGTCAGCATCTACGCCGCAGATGGATGCTATCGAGCTCACCGAACGAGGTAGCGGTTTTACACGTCTACTATCATCCCACGGCCCAGCCAGCAAATCTGGCTTCGTGTCACTCATGGACGAAGCCAAAGGAAATCTCGATCAACCTGCTCCTTCTCCGCCCGAAAAATTGAATGGTGGCTTAACAGCCTGGCTCCAAGTCGTGGGTTCGTTTTGTCTATTCTTCACCAGCTGGTAATGTGTAAGATAAGAGAGGAAGCTTGGTCATTTACTAATGGTTAATCTAGGGGCATCGTGAACACTTTTGGCACCTACCAAACCTACTATGAGCGTGAATTACTATCGCACGTCAGCTCTTCACAGATATCATGGATCGGTTCAATCCAAGCGTTTCTTCTGGTGGTCATCAGCGTTATCACAGGACCCATCTTCGACCGCGGATACTTGCGCACACTGCTCCTCGTAGGAGGTTTCCTTACCGTCTTCGGTCTTATGATGACTAGCATCGCTACGTCGTACTATCAGGTGCTTCTCGCCCAAGGATTCTGTGTGGGTTTAGGAAGTGGATGCCTCTTCGTTCCTAGCCTCGCTGTCGTGGCGACATACTTCACCACTAAACGTGCCTTTGCCACCGGGATCTCAGTGGCCGGAAGCAGCGTAGGTACGCATACGATTTGTTCTTGAATGCCGCATCGACCAGAGCTGATCCTCGAATTTACAGGAGGTGTTATACTACCTATCACATTCCGAAAACTACTACCAGCCATCGGTTTCGGCTGGGCGACCCGTGTGCTGGGCTTCATCTCTTTGGCCTTGCTTTGTGTCGCAGTTCTGGTTCTAAGAACTCGGGTGACGCCCAAGAAATCCCGCTCCTTGCTGCAACTGTCAGCGTTCAGATCGGCACCTTACACCCTCAATAGCCTTGGAATTTTGATAGGCTTTTCGGGTCTTTACTTTCCGATGTTCTACATTCAGAGCTATGCGTTGGCTCGGACGCATGTGTCAAGGGATTATGCATTCTACTTGCTGGCAATCATGAATGGCAGCTCCGCCTTTGGTCGAATCATCCCGAACTTTCTTGCAGACAAAGTAGGACCTTTGAACATGCTCACGCCTTGTACACTGGCAGCCGCAACTCTGTGCCTAGGCTGGATTGATATCACGGACACGGCGGGGATTACGGTCTTCAGCATTTTCTACGGCTTCTTTTCCGGAGCCTTTGTGTCCTTGATACCACCAACTATTGTGGAGCTCACACCGGACATGTCTATGGTTGGTACTTGGATGGGCATGAGCCTCTTCATTGGAGCATTCGGCCTGCTGATAGGCAACCCAATCGCTGGAGCTCTTCTCGAGGTTGCGACGAAGAAATTTGGTTCCGCTCAAGGTTTCGCTGGTGGAATGGTTCTTGGAGCAACATTACTATTTGGCGTTGCGCGGTTATTGCGATCGCGGGAACTTAAGACGTGGAAGGTCTGAGTTTCGGAAAGGCTGTGACCGGACAAAACTCAAAACCACGGGCTCCTTGAACGAAGGACGGAAGTGGAATCATTCCCTCCCCGTTGGCGGACACCGTCAACCGGTCATCCCACACGGCCCTCAGCGGATGCTGACGCTCCATAGTGGGCGCCATTCCAGCAAGCAGCCGAGGCAGCCTGACTAGGTATGATGTTGGTCTCCGTCTTGGCGCTCGGGAACCGAGCAGCTGTCATCTGTCACCATGTGCAAACAACCATTGTTCCCACGCGACACGACGATGATTGCATCAATGAGTGCATGTCTTTGTCAACGTCGAACTGGGAGATGTCAGAGTGGGAATACTTCCAACCATCAAAAAAACAACTATATCTCTGCAACAGCATCTTAAGCTTGATTTACCGCCTGCAAGAAAATCCATTCATTGATTAAATCGATAGATCCATCAACCCTGTACATCACCCTGTGAGTATGCGAGCACTAGATAAACAAGAAAATAAGGGCGGCGGGAGAATGCTTCGAACCTTGAACTATTGGCTGTCCCAGCTCGGATCACTCTGCTTTTGATTGCGCTAGAATCAGGGCTCATCTCGAGGCCATCAGCGCATCATGTTAGCGTGGTGGTTGGACCTGTTCCCCTTCGGCTCTACATACCTAATACCCAATCAAACATCTATCCCAACTCGCTTCTTATGTGGGTGGACGGCGCAGTAATATTGGAAACAACCAATTCGCAAAAGCCGGGGCACACAGTGCCGTGCCCGTCAGGTTCCCAGGTTCCAGCTCCGGCGTCTCCGAGCTTATGTATTGTGTGCGAAAGCCTTGGTATTTTACGGAAAAGCAGACCCTTACGTGTAATCTTACGCCAAGACGTTTCCGCTGGGATTATCCACTTCTCAATCTTGTGGCTTTCGCTGTTGCGAGACCTTAAGCAAGACCAAGCGGATGGATGACGAGAATGTCTTCCGCGCTATTCAGTGTACACCGACACCAAACTCCAGGCCAGCATATTAGAGAGTATCCCGGTGCAGCAAAACATAGACAGGAGCATGTTTTCCAACTTGACATTAAGCAGTACATCCCCATCGACAACCCCCGGCCCCAGGCTGGAGATGTAACCATCATCGCAGCGCACGGGAATGGCTTTCCAAAGGTAGATTGCTTACTCTGCCTTATCTTTGCGCGGTGTGGCGCCATACTTAGGCCGAATACAGGAAGTTTACGAGCCCTTATGGGATGATCTTCTCATACAATTGAAAAGGAACCATATCAGGATCCGAGGAATCTGGATTACTGATATGTCCCACCAAGGAGCTAGTGGAGTCTTAAATGAGGATATTCAAGGCGACGACCGTGGGCATAGCCCTTGCGTTACAGAATTACAGATACTAACGTTCAAATTAGCATCGTGGGCAGATCACGCCCGAGATTTACTGTTCATAATCAATCAATTTCGTGACCAAATGCCTCGACCTATTGTGGGTATAGGCCACAGCATGGGCTGCACTTCACTGTAGGGTGGTCGACTGGGAAAATAATCCAGAACAGTATTTGACTACAATGTAGGGTAAATTTGTCCATCATACACCCGCGGCTCCTCTCTACTCTCATTCTCTTTGAGCCGATTATTCAATCTTCCGTCGATCAGGGAATCGTTTATGCTTTCCATTCAGATCAACGTCAAGATCTATGGCCTTCACGTGCCGTAGCGGAAGCCGCCTACCGCAGATCGAAGCTTCACAGCACGTGGGACCCGCGTGTACTCCGTCTATGGCTCAAATATGGCCTTCGATCGACTCCGACGGCCCTTTACCCACCTACCCCATCTCTCCCCGACGGCGCTGTGACCCTCACAACCTCCAAGCATCAAGAGTCATGGACTTATATTCGTCCATATTTTGATCTTCTGCCTCTGGATGGTGTTAAACAGGATCGTGAACGCTATCCCGATGTTGACGCCAAGCTGTTGTCGACTCATCCTTTCTATCGAGCAGAGCCAAGCATCACTCTTTCGACTCTTCCTTTCTTACGTCCTAATGTATTATATATCTTTTCAAAAGCAAGCCCCACGTCCACATCTGGAATGCAAGACGAGATGATGAAACTGACGGGTATTGGAGTTGGTGGTAGTGGCGGTGCAAAAGAAGCGAAGGTTGAAAGGTTGATTCTCAGTGATCTAGGGCATCTGCTTACCCTCGAGGCACCAGAAAAATGCGCAGCCGTCGCTGCAGACTGGTTGAGTGGATGGCGACAAGAGTATCAAGCAGCGGAAAGCAAAGCGCAAAACGAGACGAGTGGAAAGTCTGAGCGTGGGGGGTTGGTTGTTTCAAAGAAGTGGCAAGCCCACACAAGGAAATGGATGGAGAAATCGTCGCGAGGTGTAAAGGGGAAACTTTGATGTGATTCCACAGTATCTTGTAGCAAAGTAGTGGTTGTCGCGTACGAAGCATACCCTTTAATTAAACTAGATAGGATGCGAAAACATTGGGGGGTTCCGCTGAGAATAATACATAACTAGATAAATTACTACATACAGGCGGCGTAGCGCGAATACGCGCACGCATGAATTCTACGTCAAGAGATTGAAAAAGAATGCTTTATCTTGATATACTAGGATTACATAGTAGTCGGTGTCTGACATACTTGTCCGTGTTGTATGTAGCCCTGATAGTACGCTGCTAAGGCACGCTTCAAGGTTGGGTTTACCTTAATAGGCCAGGAATGGCTAATGCATGCATCGGCTTGGGCGGGCGGAACGATGTAAGAAGCCATCCACGTCGAGAAAACCAACCACTTCCACAGACCACAACTTCCTACATACATTTCCTTTGGCTGACGGAGGGGAGACGGGTAATCACCATCACCACTACCACTACCGCTGCTATGCTGCATGCAGAACTAAAGCATACTACGAGTATCGAATATGTCTAAAGAGTGGGCACACCGAAGCAGGCTTGACTATGAGCAGAGAAGATCGCTCCTTCCACAGTCCGCACTTGTGCCCGTCGTGCCTCACCACAGAGCTTGTTGGAGATCTCTCACACACAGCGTGTTGAAGGATCAAGACAAGCACGTGGGGGCTTGATCCGCGTTCAATAACCATCAACCTGCATAGCCCTAGAAGCAGGACCCCCATGTGTTGGTGTAACCCTGGGAATCCAATCTATTGTCTATAGTGGTGGGAGTGGCTTTTGGAACAGCTCGCAATTATTACTTTCAACCCCCTAAGAACCTCGAAATCAACACACTTACTCTACGCTTCTTACTAACAGGTTGCGCCTCCCTCCCCTTCGGCAGAATCGGCCCGCACCGAAAGAAGAACGGAGGAAGATCTTTCAAATCGTGACTGTGCCGCCAGGGAAACTGTCAGTAAAGACACTCTGGCGTAATTGGCTTTGAAGATCTGCTGGATGCAACCTCGACTTCTCGAACAACCGTTGTTACCAGTATCGAAGGGAATAAAAGCAGAGGCGATTGTGGTTGAGAGGTAATCTCCAAAGTCTATATTCCTTTGGTTTTAATATATTGTGGCATATTATTGATCCTTAGTGTAGATAAGCCGAACCCTACCAGTTCCAACTCTTCTTCAATCTCCCCATTCAAACTTATGCACAACGCAACTCTGTTCTGACGAACCTTTGATCCTACCGGTGTTGTAAATCAATGGGTACTGCAGCTTCTCCATTTTCTTCAACATGACCTCTCCCGATGGTCTGTCTTACAACCAAAATTTGATCATCGCCATTACGACCCTGGTGTTGATCTTGGCGTATGTCTCCTTTGGTCTCCGACTGTATGCACGCCGAGTCTCGGGAGCAAAGGTCTGGTGGGATGATTATACGATAGCCGCTGGCCTGGTAAGATATCGACGACGCCTTCTGATCTTCTCCGAGCTTGGATTGATCTATAGGCAAAGAAGCTCATGGTTCCCTTAGTTCTTTGCGACCATTCCTTGCATAAGCAATTATGTTGGTATGTACCATCGACTTCTCGCGACGAAGACTGCGTGCTCAGTATACTCACTCAATTAGGTCTGCGATATGGATTTGGGTTACACGCCGCCACACTACCCAAGGATGACCCGGAAAAGTATCTGGTTGTGAGTGACCATATCAATCTACCCGAAGGCTCTCATCTTATACGATCAACTAGTGCCTATTCACGCTCTTACTCACATGGATGGTATCTTCAACCCTCATCAAAATCGGAATCCTTCTCTTCTACTGGCGACTCTTCCCCAACAGACACTTCCGCTGGTCGATATGGGCCGTCGGCGCATTCTTCATCGCATGCTTCATCGCCGGCTTCGTCGGTTTCGTCCTGCAGTGCTTCCCCGTCGATAGCTTTTGGATGCCCACCGCGACGAGCCACTGTATAGACAGAAATGAGTTGTATCTTGCAACTGCGACTTTGGGCCTTATAGGCGATGTCATTGTACTGATTCAGCCAATTCCTATCGTGTGGAGATTAAAAGTCGATAGAAGTCGCAGGATAGGGATCATCCTTGTTTTCCTTCTTGGTGGACTGTAAGTCTCATACCTTAGCACTTAGGTGCATGAAAACCATGCCAAGAAGTGTACAAAAACTGACAACTCTTTCCAGCGTCTGCATCATAAGCATCTGCCGACTTTCCTCCCTAAAAGCCATCAACCCCAAGGACATTACATGTAAGCTCCATCCTCCAATCCCCAAACCATTCCCACCAATTGTAACAACCCCCTTCCCCAGGGTCCAACGTAAGCCCCGGCCTCTGGTCCACCGCCGAAGTCACGATCGGCGTCGTCTCCGCCAATCTCCCCTCAATGCGCCCCCTCTTCACCAAAGTCACCGACAAGGCCGCCCGCTTCCGCACCGCCTACAACAACCGCACCACCGACTCCGTCAACACCGGCAGCTCCGGCCGCCACACTCTGCGCTCCAAGGGCTTCACGCGCATGAACGACAGCGGCGCCCGCAAGGACGCCACCGGCAGCCAAGGCAACGGCTTGACCAGCGTCATCCGCCCCGGCAGGAGCGACAGCGAGAGCTTTGATTTCGAGCTCGGGTTGCCGCTGCATGGGATTGCCGTGAGGACATATGTCGAGCAGCGCGTCGAGGACGCCGATGGGCAGCCGGTGATGGCCGAGGGGGATGCGAAGCTGGCGGTGGCGCCGTGGGTGGAGCCGGTCGCGGACCGGTAACGCGAGGCCTAGCGCGCATCAAGAGTATTCATGAGAGGCCTGGCGAACATAACGATGCGGCGATAGAAGAGATGGCATTTAGACACCTCACGATCTAGGACCTCATCGCTTGCAATCATTTCCCCCCTTTTTTACGCATATACCACCGTTACATTCCCTTTTCGTTATCAGGGCAAGCATTTACAACGTCATTAGACCGGAGCATTTCAGGTTAGGTATTTTGAGCGTTCGAGAAATGCGTCCATATAGAACTCACGAGATTTTTTTGGTTTAAGACGTAAAAAGAAAAAGTTGGAATAAGAAGATCCGGGGCATTTTTCCACTGCGGAAGTGGTGGATTAATGTTCGCACACAACCTCCTATTCTCCGAACCCAATCCAATCCCTCCCCACCATTCTCTTCCGCGAGAAGCGGACGTTCTTTTCAAACTGTCTTTTTCCAAGGGTCAAAATTGCTCGCGTTCTTATCTGATGCTTAGAAGTGGTTCCAGATTTCTTTTAGAAACAGTCTTTCTCAACGAACGACCAACGAAATCCAAGACAAACCCACCAGCTATACAGCGCATCCACAAGAAAGCCAGGATCCGTCAATCGAAGAAGCCGAAAGCCTAAGCATCGTACTAACATCCCCCTCCTCGACATTCTCTGCAAGATCTCCATAACCCTTCAATGATACGAATGACGACGAGCAGAATAACAATGGCGGTTATACAAAAATCGCACCGATCAAATCTTTTCGAAGCTAAGTGACATAGCAGGAGGAGGTGTCGCAACCCTCACACGAACTGCTAAATCTGCTTGTTACCTTAGAGAAGCTTATCACATAAACCCCCTTCACCCCACGCCTAAACTATCGCCATTCCCCCTTTCCCCCAACCCCATACCCAAAAGCCTATAACCATCCTCGATACGGAGCAGCAGCAGGTTACGTATGTTCCAGTGCCAACCTATGTGCGCAATTCTGCAGGAGATGAATTTGTGAGCGTCTGATGACTAAACGCTTGAGACGGCTAAGACGGTTGTGGTAATGAAGCCTAAGAGGGTGGTGTAGATATATGCTCGACTTAGAAGAAAGAAAGAAAAGAGGTAGAGAAGACGGAATCCATTTCGGTCTTTGGTCCACTTACTCAATTCACAGATGGAGAAATGGCCTGCTCTGTGCTCGGGTAAAAACTGCTTATGTCGCTTATCCGAAATGGAGCAGATGCTTGAAGAAGGAGACCTTAAGGCTCTGGCGCTGCCTAAAATATATTCGATCTAGAGCAATAACTAGAAGAAAGGAAAAGAGAAAAAGAGGCAAACAACGACACCCCTTCAACCCATTCCAACGTACCTACCGGTAGCAACTTCCACAACACCCAAATGCCCCCATTCCCTCACCCACAGCTGACCCTACGAAGCCCCATTCACAAGGCAAGGGAAAGCGCCCTGCTCACAGCGCGGAGCCAAAGTCCCAAAAAGAAGAGCAGGGAAAGCGCAAGAAGACACCCTGTATGCGAAGCCCCAGATCAGCAACGCGTCGAGCAATGAACAGCTAAGATCCGAGCAGGTTAGGTAAACTGACCTTGCATAACCGTTCGCAAGCTAGGATTCAGCCGATAAGAGAATAGGAAAAGAGTGGAAGCGATGGTGATGGAACAACCCGGCAATACATACCAAACACCAATGAGAGATTTAGAATGATAGGAGGCCGCAGCGACGCTGTCAGGTTTCCACCGCTCGATCAGTAGTCGGCGTCGGTTGTTTTTGATTTAAGAAACCGCTCGTGAAAGTCAATACACGAACAAATGCAAACCGATAAGATCAAACTACTCCATAAGCGGCCAAGAGAATCAAAAAAAAAAGAATCCCCAAGTCTTTCTACTTGAACGACTATTCCAACTCTCCCCTCCACTCGTTGCCGAGAGTAACCCTCATAGCCTGCATGCTGAGGTGCCTCATCTGTGTCCGCTCGACATTTTCCTGGCCATATCTCTCAGGCAGTCTGCAGAGCTGGCACTTTGATCTACCAGGGTAGTTGGCGAATCGCCACCCTTTGTAGCGCTTTCTCCAACCAGGAACAGAGAGGCGGGGTCGGAGATCCTCAGTATCGGCTCACCCGCGCCAACTCCATCCATTACCTAAGGTCCATAACAAGGCTTCGGTGTAACCACTTGCCTATCTAAACGAGACCAGCCATCGTCCTTTCCTTAAACCTAACTTTTCCTGTCCACCCCCTTCTCTGACACGTTCCTCCCCCCCCTATTTCGACGTGGCAAAGACCCCCGAATCCAGCCTTACAGCAAAGTGATGTAACAAAAAGAGCCCGAACAACAGAGCTCCCAAGCCCCCATCTCCTTGTGGTTTCCCCACGCCCGTAAAAGATCGCGTGAAACTTTGGATTTTCGAAGCGTTGAATGTGCTGGCGGGGGACCAATGCTGTGTGGGTAGCTATGGAAATCCCGAGAACATCCCTGCTTTTCATCTGCTCTGTGGGCGGTACGATGACTTGTTGTAACAAGTAATGCCCCATCTTCATAAACCCTCTCGCCTCTTCCCTCTTGCTCCTCCGTCCGGAACAGGAACTTTGAAACAAAAACATCGGGGCTTTCTCTCAAGGGGAACGAGACGAGGGAATGCGACGGTAGCAAAGGCCGTCTGGATGTGATTTGGTAGGCTGGATAGGCCGGGGTTAAAGCTCTGCTCAACAATCGACTGGAAACGATTTTGGGGGGGGAGAAAAGGGTTGGATGTGCGAAAAAGGGGTGCGTGCGTGCGGGAAGAAGGAGTTTTTCGGTCGAGTAGGTAGCAGAGCAGAAATGCTGACGCGGCACTTGGTCGATATATAGAAACCTCGAAGGGGGTGGGTGGCGAGCATCAATTGGGGCCTTACCGATTTACCCCCTGTATCGAAAAAAACGGAGAAAAAGGACCAACAGCCAGCCGCAGTCTTTCTTAACCCACAACACTCACACCCAATACCCAATACCCAATCCACCCCAACCAACCCTTGTTGTCCGGGGGACTTCAAGATTTTCTCTAAACCACATCAGCGCCCTCACACTCGCTTCAAACCCCAAATGCCAGACACGGATCGTAGCTCTGGATTTTTTGATGGCTTGCAATGTCGGTAGCTTATTATCGCGCTTGAACTTTTTTGCTAGGACGGGGGAGATATGTAGGAATGCAATGAATGCATTGGTGTTGCTCGGATGGTTTACTGTAGTGCGATTCGAACACAGTGATACCGAGAGAGAAATTTTTTTTTTCGGTTTGGGACGAAAGGTTAGGAACCTGTGGATGAACGAGGACTGGTTGTTTGTTGTTAGTTACTGGTGTAGGCTGGTAGAAAGGGGGTAAGAAGAGAGACTACTTGGCTTCGAAGAACTCGACAAATCTCTTGGAAGGACGTGAGATCTCTAAGACTCGATAAAATTGCCGGTATCTAAAGAAAACTTGACGAGGTGGAGGGGTCTCCAATTATGTAGTATAAAGCCTTCGCGCCACGGCCAACACCGCCACGAATCAAAATAATCAAGATTACCCATAATAGTGGTACAGACTGTCCGTCCCAAAACAATGCCCGCAAACCCAAAATGCTAGATGTGATTCTCTACACGATCCCATATATCTATGCAAAATCCGAGTACCCCTAATGTGGGGATTTGTATCCCGTGGCGACGTTGCAGTTTGCATCACCACAAAAACTGACCAGTACCGGGCCTGGGAGGAAAGTCTTAACCGGGAGTGACTTTGATAAGCTCCTGCCACTGAAATCCAGTGCCTCCGCGTAGACGTAGGGGGCGAAGCTTGGTGCCTTCCACATTGTTTCGAAACCACTCTTTGCAGCGGTCGGCTGCGCGGTGTAGGTACCATTCTTCGAGTTGGCGGTCCAGAACCTCCATTGCGTGACTTGGGTCGCGCCGTTCCAACTAACATAAATATGGGTGTTGGAACTGTTGGTTTTGGCGTAACTCCAAACAGCGGGCTTGTCAATCGGGGTGGAAGTCCAATCGTATTTGAAGGCGCGGTAATTCCCGATCCCGTGGGTTCCAAGGTTGGCGTACCAGACTGCGTTGCCATCTTTGGTATGTTCAGACATCGAAGGGATGACTCCCCATCCGACTAATGCATTTCCGCTGGGAAGGACCTGCATGCTACCTTGGCTGGCTGAAGAAAGACCTGTCCCGGGGGCGAAGTACTGTTTGAGGATGGTGGCAGTCTTGGTTGAAGTGTCTACCGAAATAATCATACCGGATGATTGGGGTATAGACTGGTTGAATCCGTCGGAGCCGTTGTCAAATATAGAAAGGGTAGTCGTAGTGTTGGTCTCGCCATGGAACCGAACATGATGTTGGAAGGCAAAGTTGAAACCTTTGAGGGCAAAGTCTGAATGTTTGCCACCTAGTCTCCATTTGATGGATCCGTCCTTGCCCGAGATTCTAAAGATGGTGCCTGTTGCTCGAGAAGAAACGAGGTAATCTCCGTTGGCGCATTTGTCAATGGCATTGATGTGGCTGTGGAATGATCAATATTAGGATCTCTGTCGAAAGCCTACAAAGAAACTCACAAGTAATCCCATGCTGTTGTGTAGGTGAGTCCGTTGCCCGAAACATCGGTAGAACTCAACTGGCTGTAGCTGTCATTTGGAGACACGTGATCCAGAGCATTCCACTCAAACAAGACTGCTCCAGTGGTAATGTCGATCTCCTGGAACATCCCCTGAATAACCCAGCCCATTCCTCCTTGGACTCCATAGGAGCTAAGATCAAATTGTACTTGATCAAAAATTGTCAAGATAGCCGACTTTCCGTCTGGCAAGACATTGAATTCGTGCAAGTCAGAGGATGTGCGCCCATTGCCTGCTTCTACCGTCTTGTAGGTTCTGTAGGATTGATCGAGGATGAGACCGTGCCCATGTCCATAACCACTTGCAAGGTTGATGTTGTTTACCGACAGATGGGGCGAGCCGTTAACATTCACAACGTTGAAACCCATCGAGGTACCAGCACCGCCGTTACCGAAGCCGCTCCAGACGAGGTCCTATGATAATCAGAACAGAGCTCGACTACTTCAATAAGGGCAAAGCTTACACCATTAGTGGCATAGATGTATGGGCCTGACTGGTCGGTCCAGTATGGGCAGATGAAAATATATCCCGGCGTGACATAGCTAGCGTTGTTGATCGTAACGTTCAAGATCGGAGCCATTAAGTCTGGTCTCTGCAAAATGCCGAAGCTCGGTCAGTGTTATGCAATTAGGGAATCTGCGAGAAGCAACTGACCGACATATAAATGTGTTCCGGATTGGTCACATTGTTGATATTGGTTGTAACTCGTTCCCACGGGCCCTAGATAAGTCACCAATCCGATCAGTTCTGTGGTCCAATAGGTCTCTCGGATAGACTTACAACAATATGCCCTTGCTGAATGGTATTGGTTTGTGAGATTGAATTATCCTGGGCCAAGACTGAGCCCGCAGTAAGAATTGCTGCGCATAACACGCGATGCAACGCGGTAGACATTAGAGAAATCATTTTTCTATATCCAGTAACAGCCTATTCGATATATTCCAAACAGGAAAAGAATGTGGTGGTTGTAAACGAGCGAAAAACCAACAGTTTTTAAAGAATGAATCCTACCACACTGAAAGAGACCGTGAAAATAACCCGAGGACGATAACGATTCAGCAAAGAAGGTCAGCTGGGTTCTTATATCTAATCCTCCTGACGGTCGCACATGTTGGATACGTACCACCGCCTTCTACATTCGAGTGTAGAGAGATCGGTCCATGAGATAAACGGCCCCAAAGCCCCCACAATAGGTCAAGCTTCGTTTTGCTTCGGTCGGAGCCTGTGCCAAGACAAGTAGGAGGAGCCAATTCGCCTGTGCTAAGTTGAACCATTGGCCCCCGTTCAATCGTATCACGGATCGTCTAGAGATTGCGGTGCTTGGCTAGGTGCTCCGCTTGGATAGATTGTGTTACGACGAGCTGCTGCGAATAGGCGAGGCGATGTTGGGGTCAGTGATTCTCAGATTATTCGAAGAAGGCTACCTGTCTCCGTGCCTTGCATATACTAAGGTACGTAGTAAGGTAGGTAGGTAGTGTAGAAGCTGTGCGGCTGATCTTTCCTAGATTCTTCGGCGCCTCCCATTTTGATGGCTCCGCTGTGATAGCGAGGGCAAAAGCCAACCAAAAGGGGTAAAGTAGGGCTGTTTCTGAACTAGGGAAGAGATAAGCGGAAGGACTGACGCAAGGGCCAAGACTGGTCACGCGTTGCAGTGTGGACCAGATACAAACAGCTATTATTTGCAAAAGGAACAAACAGAGGCGCAGAAGAGGTCAGTAGGTACTTGCGATAGTATTCTGTGAGACTGTGTTGGATTCTCTGTCGCACGAAAATCGAACATCTGATGGATTCGAGACCAGATCAGGGAAGGGCATCCATTACGACCTAAGGGCCTGGACAGCTCTTGGAGGATTAGGCACCACAGGCGCCAGCATCAAACTCTCCGGCGAGCATTCTCGAACACGAGCAGCCCCACAAGCCATGCGATCACACATCCAGCTCGTGTACCTCCTTCTCTCCTTCATTTCCTTATCATCACTCACCTCAGCTGCCTGTGAGTCCTACTTCGTCATACCCGTCCTCCTCATCATCTGCTTTACTAATTTACCCGGCCCCCAAAATCTAGCCCCCACCTCCTTCTGCAAATGCGTCTGCTTCACCAACAGTACCATCATCGCCCTCGATCCTCCCGCGTCCTCCCCCACATCTCCGGCCTTTAGGAGTGCACTCTTCGCTTCCAGAGCCGATGGGGCGAATAGCGATGCCGGGTTAGACGACGACGGTAGGGATAGGAAAGAATACAGGGCTGGGAACTGCAATGACTGCAATCGACAGTTCTGTCTAGACTACAATTTGCCGATATGTAAGGGGGCCAGGGTGGAGGATGTGTTTACCACCTGTTTTCGTACGTCCAATATACTTAAGAGAGATTGGGTTTCAGGAGACGGGACTAACAAACCACTGTAGAGAGAGACTCGAGAAAAGATGGGGCGGTTGTGTTCATATTCATATTCGCAACGGTCGGGCTTCTAGGCTGGGCGGCAGTCAAGCCACGGGTAGGGAATTGGATTGAGGTGAGTGCTATTGGGGGAGCGCATTCTTCGTACAAAGACTAACAAAAGATGTGGGCAGAGCGCGAGGGAACGAAGAAGTTACATACCACTACCGAATCAGGCAGACAGTTGACGAATTGATGTGATTTGGAAAGCATGCTCCTCCTTTATCGGCAACGATTCCTTTATACTTCAGCGTAGGAGCTTGGCGTTGAAACATAGGGTGCTTTCTCGGACGCTTTGGACGGTTATTAGCATGCCATTGTTTGGGATTCGGCGACGTGGTATTATGGGAGCGGTCATGCCCCGACCAACCGGATAACTGAAAGACAAGGTCATGATTTTCGTGATGGGTATGAAGGATTTCACGTTCGATTTATCCGTTCATCTATCGTCATTGCTGCTCTAGACCGAGTAACAGATGCAAGCAACCAAGTCTTGTGGATCCACTTGGCATCCATCACGTATTCTTGTTCGATCCATGGCACACACCAACCTCCTTTCCCCATTCCCTTGATCAACCACCACCACCCTCGATCCATCATCATCCTCCCCCATCTCCCTGACCCTTATCTAAACATCACCCCTCCCCTCCTTGCTGACTTTCTCATGAGCGGCATGCTCCAGGGGCCCCTCAGGGTTGCTCGGCAGCGCATTCAGCTTCTGATCATCGCTGACCTCCTTGGCGTGCGTGTCACTGGGAGCGGCATCGATCTTGCCGGACTCCGGTTGACCGATCTGAGCGTCGGATTGCTTCTCTGGCTCTGGGGATTGGCGGCCGGCGTTGGGGGCGGACATGGTCGGTTTGGTTTGGATTTTGTTGGGTTGTGGCAGTGAGGCTTTCTTTGGGTTTCTGCAGATGGTTAGCCGAGACTTCTCGGGATTTGCTCGGACGGTGTTGGAGCATGAAGAGTTGTAGCTGGGAGAAGAGGGATTTGTTGGGGGTACATCGAGGTCGGTGGCCTAAGTTGGGGAAAATGGCAAGAATTACTTACTCGACTGTAATAGTTGGATCTGTAAGTTGAGAGGCTTGGGGGTACTGTGGGTGTAACGGACGTTACTGATGTTGGGAGCAAAAAGTGGTTAGGAGGGGTGAGCAGCTTTACAGTTATAGCCCCACCAAGTACGTCACAGTCGGATTTTCAGAGGAGCGGAAGTTCAATAATATATTCGCGCAGCGCCTGGTGAGCTTAACCATGCATTCTTCCATCCAGATGTTAATTGAATGGCTGGGACTAATTACTGTGCAAACATCGGGCTTTTGCGCCTAATGTATATTACAAACCACCTGAAGCAGTCGGGTTGCTGAAGCACTGGATTGTGATCTAGAACGATTATGAGCATCCTTCTCTTTCGAAATCCTGGGTGGGTTAAGACGACTGGTGTTGCATTGCTGTGCACTGTTGAGATATGAGAGCTAGCGCTCGGTTATTTGTATGGAGATCGGATTGGACCTGTAGTGATCGATATCCGGATGCATTTGCATGACGAGTATCTTGCGCCTGCATATGGCAAGACCTTTGGGCCATCGAAAGATAGCTCCAGTCAAGTAGTATATCCGGTGACCAGCCTTAGGCATGCAAGCCATGTCCAGTAACTGGCAACCCACGCTCCCGTAGCTCTTTCTCGATGATCTTCCACCTGCCAAGTTCCTTCTCCTTGTCAATGGGTGTGTACCTTCGATCCATTATCTGCAGGTTCGGGAGAGTCTGGAGCTTGTCACTGAGCTTGAGCGTCTCGGCTAGCTTCTTAGGTTTTGGCTTCTTAATCAGATGCCCCAGTAGCCCATTCGCAGATTTTATGCCATCAATCTCCGGGTCTGGGATGCGAATGCCCGTAAGCTGCATGGCACGCTTCAGCACCTATACGAGTGTCAGCCACTGGATCATCCCTAGGGAGCGAAAGTACATGCTGCGAATTTTAGAGTTGGGTCATCCAGAGGTATGCTAGACCAGCTTTGATCCTGGGATGCAGCATCCAGCAAAGAAACTTCTTTTCTTCCCATTATAGGATCTGGTCCAACCTCCGATGTCTGCAACGGATCGGATTCCACCATAGCAGCATTCATGTTGTTGTTTGCCTGTTCTTCGTCTTGCTTCATTCTTTCCTGCACATCCTCTTCGGAATAGACTTCCATATTCTGTTCCGGCGCAACTCTTGAAGTAGACTCTAGGACTTCCTCTCGTAGTCGCTCATTGACAAAGTTGAGCTTAACATTCCTACTGGTATCTTGTGAAAAGCTTACGCCACTCAACTCCGGAAGATCATCTTCCCAACTTGATGTGATCACAACGGGCATTTTCGCTTCCCGGAGCGCGTAAGTCTCGACCAAGGCCCGATGAACAGCTGCTGAGACTTCTTCCCGGGTTTTCAATTTGGAAGGCGCCATAAAACTATGCTTAGCCTTCAGTATACATAGAGTAATAGATGGTCAGCAAAACCGACCATTGGAATGGAGGCATTTGATGTGAAGGTGGAAGAAGCGCGAGATCCGCGATTGATGTTGCAGGTATATAGTCTGAACCCAGATCGCGATCTCTTGGCATCAATGGTTTGGCTTTCGTGTCTGGAATGACCTCTCCAGAACTTGCTTCATCTGCCTCTTCAAGATCCAACTGGCTCTTGCCACCGTATGGGTCTTTTTGCCCGGGAGGTTCTGATGTGCCCCAGATCCTTTTCCTAAGCCCCTCCGTGAAATCGCTGCTGGCATTCCGCTTGGCGGTGTATGTCGTTATCGCTGATGGATGAGGCCAATGACCAGTTGCAGACGCTCGCTGCCGGCATTGAAGACATACAAAGCCGGATCGAGACGCGATTTGACCTGGTCTTTGCGCATTCGCTGCACTGATACGTACGGCTGATCTCATAGTGGTCTGTGGGTGGTCTGTCGTGCTCTTGAAGTATTTCGAAAATGGAACACAAGAACAGGGCTGTGGCGCTAGTCGTTTATCTACTAGCATGCTTTAGGAATAGGTAAGGTAGGGAAGTATCTCTGGCACTTGAACAGACTGAACTTGCTACTCTCTCATGAGTTTAAGAAGGCTCAACTACTATCACGTATTCCAGTCATGTACAATGGTGGACAACAACTCGTGATTCTCATTCAATCTTATCCGCATGCCAGTCATTGCCACGCTGAATCACAACACGGGATATCCGTGCTTTACCGTGGTAAAGGATTCCCGTCAACTACTGGCACTCCCTTTAGAACTTCTCTCCAAGTGGTGCTACACCCGAAGAGGCGGCAACATCAGCGGCCGGTCCTGTCGCCGACTTTTCCCCACTTACACCACTCTTCGAGCACCCACTGCAAGCACATTTTCCCTCCGCACAGGGACAATTCCCTGTATCTCCACCACAATTGCAGGTCGTCTTCTCTGTGTCAGGCACTTGCTGCATTGACTTCTCGTTCTCCGCCATGGTATTGCCGCTGCCGCTGCTCTTCCCACCCTTCATGTCGGCCAACCGCCTAGCTTCGGCGTGTATGTCCCTCACCTGCTTGTCACTCTGTGTGTAGAAGCTTACCAGCTTCTGGCCCGTCGGAGTGCCAAGGGCCTTCTCGAAGTAGGAGTTCAGGCCTCTCCACGTAGTGTTAGCCTTGTCTGTGATCCCGTAGCTTGCATCCAGGCCCTTCGCACGATCCGTTGCCTTGTACTTGCTGTCAAATTGTTGAAGGGCGTTGGTGAAGCGAGTGGAGACCCCGTGCTTATTGTCAAGAGAGATGGCGCGCTGGATGGCATTATCGCTGATCACGTAGCCGTGGGCCAAGTACTCGGCAACAATGCGAGAACGCGGCTTGTCTTCCTGAGAGATATCGTGTACATCGCGGGAGGAATCGTCAGCAGCTGCGTGAGAGCCAGCAATGTCATCGAGACCAGCGGCGCTTGAGACTTGGACTTGCGAACTACCAAGTTGGGTGTTGTCAAGAAGGAGGGCTGTCTTTGCGGCCCTGGAGGAATATGAGTACGGATCAAATCAGATCTGTTCGACACTAGCTCACGTCTCTTTCTCGAAAGTGACTGTTGCGCTCTTCGGGCTGTCTGCAGCTTCGGACGCAGGTGTGACAGAGAGGGAGGTGATCTTTCCGCTACCTAAAGTTAGAAATATTCGTTTTGAGTAGGAGATTTAAGACACACCAAAAGCTGAAAAAGTCTCTCACTTCTTTCTCGCTTGTTTCGTGGCCAATGTTTTTAACCTGTTGGGTGCACGGTCAGAGATCGAACTTGCGTATATGGAAAGGCCACACTTACATGGACGACAGTTGACGACATGATGATGGACTTTAGGGTATGGTAGGTTCAGGATTGTATTTGGAAAGCGAGTTGAGGGATGTGGGTAGGGTTCTTTGTTGTGAGAGGAATAAGTGGCAGAGAAATGGGTAGTAGAGGAGGGGAGGGGCAATGGTACTCGTACGTCGTGAATTCCACGTGATCATCCACTCTATCCCTTTAACCGCTGTTTGCCTTCGGTTAATTTATAAGGTTGACCCTAACCAGATGTGGTAAGGCTCGGTCAAAAAGGTTATTTTTTGTAAATAGAAACAATATCAACAAGGCCCCCTATTGTTCTTGCCCACCTCGATAAGAATGCCTTCCTGCGATGTAGTACCTGATTCAACTGATTTAGGAACTGATCGTCCTAACCTGCGTCCTATCACTGTTGTAGGCGATCGATTTGAGCCTATTCAGATGCCTTCAAACGTCAGTTGGGTCAATATACCTACGCATACAACCGTCGATGCAGATCAGGAGAACACAAAGCCTCGTACGAGTTCTTGATTGAAATCAGCATTATCAATGTCTACAAACTCTCTTTGCATTCAGATGTTTCAAAGAAGGCTAAATACACTGTTCATAGCGAGTTCAGAACGGCTCTGGCTACAGGTCTTATTCAGGCCTCTCAAAGGCAGTTTCTGAAGCGAAAAAGAACGTCAATTGGATCAGCAATTGAACGTTCAATGGTACGTTTAGAAGATCATCAAATGATTCAAATCTGCAGAAGAAAGAGCTCTGGGGACTGCCGTGGATACAAGGAGATAGGCTTGACAGCCAGGTCTAGAAAACGACAAGTTCTCGGTGAAATTACACCAAATTTAGGTGGTAGCGGGCGGGGAAAGCGTTCTACCTTTGGCTGTGATATCTGTGATATCCCCCTATGTAGAAACGGTCCTTGTTGGGCTGCATATCACAATAGCATCTGAATAGCATCAATAAAATCAGTTCAGGGTGATATCCTATGGTTCCTATTGGTGGACTAAGCGAATACGCTAAAAGTGGCCTCCCGACAGCGGACTGTTTCTGTACTGGTCCACCTAGCAGTCGGACAGCCCTATAGGGCTGAAACCCACATTTCATTTTTATTGCTTCAAGCGATGAACTACGTAGCTAATATGACCTCTTTGGGGCCCTTCTGATACGCATGCCTCGCCCTGATTGGCCAGTTGTAGATATCACGCTATTCCTTTGCTCCTGCTCCTGCTCCTGCTCCAGCTGTCTGACCTGTAGCTTAACTATCAGCTGCTTCTTCTTCTTTTGTCTAGAGCTTGCTGTCATTGATGCTGCGACGGCTCGTTTTTTGGTGGTGAGAGGAGGCTTCGAAGCGAAGAGCTCAGGGCCTAGACGTAGTAGATAATTGACCTCCTTATTCCACACCTTTGTTTGTTGAGCTGAGGCCATTTTGATTTGCGGATGACGCTTCAGAAACTTCTGGGGCCAATTGACTCCGACTGACTTATCGTCGCCCTTTTTTATTAGTAGTTCTTTAGCTATCGAACGTACTTGCTCTACACAAGGAGGCCAGCCCCAAGCCTGAAGACGTAGGAGCCAGTCATGTTATCACGTATAGCTGCTTCTTCTTCGGGGCTAAGTCTTTGAAATTGCTGATTGCGTGCAGCAGCAGTCTTTCAACCATTGATCCGATCCGAAAGAGTACTACTTGATATCCCATATTGACGAGCGAGTTTTGCTTTGAAAGAATTTTCGTAGTTGGCTGCTGAAGCCTCGTTCCAACGGGCGTGAGCAAGCGTTATGCGCTCTTCTTGTGATAGTTCTATATCTTCAGAAGGTATGAAGGAGATAGGGGGGGACTTTTTTTGCTGATATGTTGAAGAATTACACGTTGGCAGCAATAAAATATGAAATGTGAATTTTCAGCCCCATAGGGCTGGCTGACTGCTAGGTTTAGCCGAGTGCTAGGTGAACCCTTCTAGTACATTTTCTCATTCGTTATCTGTGAAGTCTTTATTTTAAAGACGCTCCACGAAATTTGAAACATCAATGGCCTTGACCGAAGCCGTAGCTGAAGAATTCAGCGCTTTATGGCTCAAACCTTTTCCATCGAACAATTCGAAGATTCGGGTTGTGGGGTATCTTGGGGGTGGAGCTGCTGGCTATGTCTTCAAAGTTCAAATCAATAACAAAGCGTACGCTTTAAAAATGGCAAGTTAGACCTTACGCATATATGTTCTACAACTATAACTAAAACTTCATATAGTTCAAATTTTACTATCCTGATCTTCATCCTTCCACACTTGGAGGACTGGCTAAAAGAGCGCATTACGACAGCTTCCTGGTGGAGTGTCGTGCCAATGGCTCTCTCATTGACAAGCAAATGAACGGAGAATATACACCTTTCTGCTATGGCTGGATAAAGGTTTCTGCTAGAATCGAAGTCTCCGTGGCTAGGAAATTCAATGTACAACCCTTTTTGTGGGATAGACCGCCTGGAACTGAAAATGAGCGGGTTCGAGGGATCTTGTTTGAATACATCGAAGGCAACACACTTGCCAACATTCAAATCACACCGCAGATCGTTATTGATATTCGTTCTGGATTGAAAGGACTACATAACGCCATCGATAGCGCACGGCGATGTTCGAGCATCAAACATTCTCGTTCAAGTTAACAGATTAAATGGATAGATTTAAGCGCGTCTCTGACAATGCCTCACATTCGAATCTCGAAACGAAAACTGAGAGAGGATCAAGCATTTGAGCGTCAGGATTTGGAGATCGGATTCGCTTTGCTCTCGAGTGTAAGATTCTTTATATATGCCTTGTTCATTGAATATATGAGGCTGACGGAGCCAGCTTCCCATGAATCAAGGAATGTATGTTGCTGACTTGTCGCTTATCGGCATGTCTGCTCTCAGCGAAGTTCTTACATTATATGACCCAATAAAGCCCATTTGGTCTTCCCTTCCGCCCTCAGATTTTCAATTAGCTCAGAATCCTTCTCCACTACCACCACTGCCACCGCCGCCGCCACCGCCGCCGCCAACGTCGCCGCCAACTAAGCTACATGACAACGACACGTCGCGCGCGGACGTGACGGGTGTGCCGGCGTATCTGGAGTCCGATAATGATCGGGCGCCCGCTCTAGGAGAAGGAGGGATTTGGGGTCATCGATCAGGTGTTGGTGACAGCGGGCCAATATCCGAGTTTGGAAGCGAAGGGGAGATGAATGTGTTTTATGATGGCGAAAAAAGGTTAGGAGGTGAGGGGCAGGGAGGGAGTAGTGAAGCAGATATTAGAGGGAAAAGGGCAGAAGCAGAAGGGGGGAGTGAGTGTGGCAAGAGCGAGTGGTCTCCGTGAGCTATTGATCGTGGCAGCTTGTCAAAAACTTGGGTTGAAGAAGCTACAAATTCATATCGTCGTAAACGGGATGTTCTTCGTCCTCGAAGAAAAGTCGGCTGATCTCTTGGGTAGCTCCACCAGACAAGTCGACAATGGAAACCCACATTCTTGGGAGGTCTCGTTGAGATCAGATTCTTTGCTTAGATCTATTGAGAAAATCATATAGTTTGTTGAAAGTATATGGACGTAACGATACAGTCGATGAGCGAGTGCGAGATCAATGAGGCAGGAGCGGACAAAGATCCGGGCACGTTGTGAAAGTGTTTCTAAAAGTATGTGGGAGCGGTTTATGATCTTAGTTAGATCATACCCATATGACTCGCTCTATGCCGGCCCATAACAAATCGTAAGTGGAATGTTGGATCAATAAAGATAGCTATGACTAGAATACTAAGAATACAGAAGAAAGAATCACAGAGAAATTCGAGCTGTGTTAATAGTAGAACAAACAAAGAGAACTGAGCAGGTTTGCTCAAGTATCGAAAGTGCTTGAATAGAGTGTCGAGGCTAGAGATTAAACATGTGTCGAAATCTCTAGAGCTTATTGACTAGAAAGCTCTACTCAATTTCAACACATTCGTAACAGTTGACACGCTTAAATCTAGCGTGTCTCAAGAACATATAATTCTCAACGTGTTCTGTATCTTTTTTTCTTAGCTTTAAACTTTTGGTCAGATCAAACTCATATGACTCGCTTTATGTTGACTCATAACACTGATATGAGTGTCGTTATCAAGAAATTGATTTGTGTAGAACACTTTTTGAGACACGATGATTCTCAATAAGAGGAACAGAAGCATCGCTAGGGAAGAATTGTAAGAAAAGTCGAAGAATGAAATTGACATTGACAAAACTCTTCGAACCTCGAGGCAAGCTCGATAATTCAGTGGGCTTGAATTTATTGTTATTTGTTACGTTGTACTGATACTATAGATCGGACGAACGGGAAAGTGAGGGAATTTTTGGGGAGTGACGGTCCTGGTTTAGACTAAGCGAATAGCTAGAGCTCTCGCATAGGTTGGCTTAGCCTTCTGGAACGATGTATGAATAGGTTTGTGCGCTGCCCGCTCTGTGCGCTGGGTTTGTGCTTCTGTCTTATAAAGCCAGTTCTTCAAATCATGAGTCTATCATTCTATACATTGATGATGTAGATGCCGAAAATATTCCTAGACACGTTTGCATCAATGGTTGCGTTGAGAAAAGGAAAAATCTTGAAGTTCAGAGCAAACATGTCGCCACGAACGATATTCTACCCATTGTACCCGACAATTAGAATGTTGCAGACATATGCGACGACCGACATAGAAGGTCAATATTGTCCTCCAACGCAATCGCAGTAGTCGATTCCCGCATTAATGTGAGAGCTATACGCGATAACAGACAGTTGAGGTTTCGACTACTTCGTACTTGCGTCCCGTCTCTGAATAGGTAATGGAGCCCAAGAAACATTGGCTCTACTACTGTACAATGGGCGCCGAGAAATCTATAAGTCTGGACTTTACCACTGTCCTCTTTCTTATCGATATGCTTCACTGGTGGTGGTTTGATAATTTACTTCTTCTTTATTGTAATAACCTCGGGTGATATTGTAGCATTTAGCTCAAGTACAGCCTCAATTCTATACATGTATTTCTTCTTTGCGTTTATCTGGTTTACTGGGTTAGCAACAGGCTTTCCAGCGGACAGATCAGGTTCCAGTCCAGGTTCGCCAGCCGCTTTGCTCTGCTCAGCTCACATCTGATTCTCGAAAGAATACCTTAGCTGACAACAAATGCGAAGTATCTAAGAGAACCGCTGAATCTACCCTGCACACAATCCAGGACAGAACCCTCGGCACAACCCTCAACGGAAGCTCCAACGCAGCCCATAGCAATGCTGACTATTGGATCATTAATTGCGACGACAATGAGACCAAACTGCTAAAGTTTGCTATTGCCGTTGCTCGGGATGACGGTTTCCGTGGGGTGCTCAACGCTGTGGAGGGTGTTCATTCGCCGGCATACAGGACCATGTTCAAAAGCAACCAATACGTGAACAGGATCCAAGCCGTATGGACTGCTATGTTGAGGCATTCGCCAACAGCGCGCACCGGAATCGCTCCGTCCTATACTTGTATCAAACCAGGTGACCCAAATTGGGGATATTGTCGATCTGGGAGTTACATTGTCACTCCATCATCCGTGTTGCCTGTTGTAGGAGTATGCTCACCTGCCTTCAACTTACCACCTGGAAGTCCAGCAGATTACGATCGTACGAAATGTCCCGTAGTTCGGAACAATAAGTTCGCCTCAAGGCCAGGAGCTGGAGAGCCTTTCGTCGCCAGTCTAGCCCAGCTGATAAGTGATGCACTTCTTGATAAATACGCTGCGATTTCGAATATCCGTGATGGCACCATTATAAGGGAATTGAACAGCGCCGTTGCGCGAGATATCGAGAGCTCGAGCCTTCTTGCAAATAATTATCAGATGTGTATCCGACGTAAGTAACCCAAATCCTTGGACTTACATGCCCAGGTCCGTCTCCCAACAGTTCCACTAACCATAGTATTTTCAGTGGTGTTATACAAATGTACGGATTTCCCGGATGTCACCCTACCGCCCTTCAACTTCCCCCCCGTTGGGGCAGCCGCAAATCCGAGTCCTGTCTTCAACTTCACACTCTCAAATGCTTCGTCTCCCGATCTGTCTACTTCAAATTCTAGTCTGCTGAGTAGCAGTTCGAATGGTGATGTTGCGACCGCGTAAGCAACACAGAGAAAGGTTGGATGAAAGTAAGGAAGCAAAGGCTGCAATTACAGCGCCGGAATTAATTTTTTTGGGTCTCACTAGTCAGAAGAATGCGGTAAAGCGCCTTCTCGCTAGGGCTCTCGAGGTTTATTGCATCGCCATCTAAACCTTTATGGAAAATTGACCTGCAAATGACCAAAATGTCGTAGGTTTTTTTTGTCACGGGTATATCATCTAGTCAACTGAATTGTTTTCTACATCGATGCTGCCCCTTTGCATTAAATGGAAGTATCAACTATAACACGTGGTGATTATTACTGAATACAAGATTTAATTAACGAATTATTCAAGGGAACCACACCCAGTTTCCATACATGCACGCCCTATTTCACTACATAAACACCCATCCAAATTAGGATTAGCTACCGATACCTCGGTCGCCTAGAAATACCTTTATCTGTATGAGTGCCCCACCAAGAATTAAGTACCAGCAGGCAACGACGTCATCCTTCGTCAAATTTATCGCGTTACAACATCTTACATATTACCAGATATTTAATCTACCTATCTACCTCCCTCCTACCAATGGATCTCACGCCGCCGCCGGTAGGGGAGCTCTACACCAGTCATGAAAAGCTCGTTCTCGCTGTCAACAACCACGCCGGCTAGCTTTTCATGGTTAGTTTCGCTTATTTAGAATCTGGGGGATTACCAGGTCCTTACTTCCCGTGAGCGCTTTGAAGGCCAAATGTCATTTGCTCGATCAGTAGCTTTCAGTTAAGCTGACGCGGATAAAAGCCGTTCTTTTACGACGCGGTATTAGTCTTTAGCTAGTGCCGATGAGTACGTTGTGTTGCTCTCACAGCCTGGCAAAAAAAATTGAGAATGCATGGTACAATTGGGTCAGCCCTTTGAACGTCCATTCTGTGACATGACTCGGACAGTGTCGGATTGTAAGTATTATGAGGGGTACTTTGACTGATCTTACTTGTCAGTCTTCCTTACAGGAGACATCGAGCCAAACAGTCTCAGGACGGTGCAGCCAACTTCAATGCGGTGGGGAGTTGTCATAGCTTCCTGTTCTATGTGCTTGAGCTGGTGGCATCTGCTTGCGTTCGTCCAAAGCAAAATCAATGCTAAGCAGCGAAGAACAGAAGAACAACGAAGGTCTTTGCCACGTACAGAAGTCTCCACAGATGCAGATCAGCAGAGAAGGGAAGGAGGACTGTTGTTTGTGCTACGCACGAAAGTCTTCCCTTTCGTTAACAATTGTCTTTGCATTATTGGGGGTGTTTGGGTTATTATTCTTTTAATGTGGGTAGTTGGAGTGGATCTTTGGCATCAACCGCGTCTCTTCGATGGCGGTCACCAAACCTCAGACTCCCGTCACATCAATCCATTCACCATTCCTATCGTTCAGGAACTGCACGCAAACTTCACAAAGGCGGCAAACCTACCAGAAGCTATTCTACCTAATCTTCAAGCACTCGACATCCAAGAAAGTGCAGATCTTGGTGCACATCATCGGGAGGCCGTTCATACTGTCCGGATAGCTAAGATGTCTAAGGATACGTTTATTCGATCCCTAACTAGGGTCGAAGGGTTATTCTCCTCTGTCGACTTGAACGGGTTATATGATCCCGCCGCTCTGTCGTTCCAATCATCGCAGCAGTCAACATTGAGAGACAGTATTATGAAATCTGTATCCATGAGAAAAGATATTAGTCGCATAGGATTCTCGCTCGAAGGGTTACTCGGCGATATGGAGAAAGTTCAAACAGTCTTGATGAAGGACGAAGAACACCACCTCCATGAATGGTTGTCTTCTTACTGGGTTATGCCTGAGAAGCTAATCTTCATCGTCGAAAACCGTCTGAACAAGGTGACGTCGAAATGAGAAGCTGTGGAATCCCTCGATGCTACGAAGTCAAATACAAGGACAAGCATGTCAATACTCGTCGACACTAGTTTTATGTCACTTGATTTGTGTAGCAACTTGCAGATAATCGAAAGCACACTTTCCAAGTACGAGAATATGAAGGGGAATAAAGAGGAGAAGGTCGAAGCACGTCGCGACATTCTTAATGCGGTCATGATGATCGGATGTCAGGAAGGGTACTGCATGGAATAGGTAAAGTATTGCCTGCATGGTAGATTGTACATGAGGCATTTGGTTGATAGATATAGTGGTTCATAAATCAATACCACCATTCGTGAATCTACTGCTCATAGCCATGGATCGAATGATGCTTCGGAAGAAGTCTAGCCGTGATACTTCGGTGGGCAGCAAAAGTGGACCTTCAACGAGCGATGTTGCCCAGCCAGTACTTGTTTTCTCATCAATCTCCTGAATAGATTCGGCCTTGCCCGCATGTTGCCATTACAAATCCGGAGAAGATGGTTATTTTAACTCCCGCAAGCCCCTGCGCAAGCATCCCAACAAGCCCGGCAAATTACCATTTCCATACCTACAATCAGGACTACATCCTTGAAGACCATGAAAGATCTATTCCGCATGTTGAGTGGGAGATTGGAACAAGAACCGAAGCCAAATATACGCACTATCCCCGGAATATCCCCGAAATCGGCTTCGAAAGCTGCATACCAACTCCACCGGACCAGACGCCGCTGCAAGCCGAGTACCAAACCCATCAAACCCCCAAATGCCTCACTAGCGCGAGCTACAAAACCCGTGGAGCAAAGGGCCAGGAGGCCTACGGGTATACAAGAGCTACCCGGGCAAGAGCGTATACCTTCATACCGGTACGGAGGCCGATAAGATTGATGGGCATACAAACAGCAGACAATAGGCTTGATCTTGACTAGGTCCAAGCGCTACCTTGCTGCTGCCTCAAGGCCGTGGCTTTCTCCTCTCTTAGTGGCAGCTGTTACGAGCTCAGAGGGCTGTAAGGCATAATGGACTACACCCGAGAGTGACGAGCGTAGGCAGATGGAAGCCAAAGCCAGAGAAGAGAGCTAGGTTTTCAAGAGAACCGTTTCAGCGAGCGACGAGCATGTGAAAGTGGAGGCAGCTGGTCGAGTTTTCGCTAGCGTCATTACAAACAGGCTGCCTAAGCAGCCGTTGATGCACTTCAAAAAGCCCAGAAGGAGAAAAAATAAGGAAAACACCGCTGTCGTATTTTCGAGGATGAGATTTAATTTCTAGTGGCATTTGTGAAGTTTTACACCCGCTGGTCAAGTGTCGTTGGCTACGATACTCGCGAGGGACGAGGATACAGAGTCGTGGAGATAGCCTGAACAGAGTTCTGATGTCTTCTATCTCGAACCGGACCTTGATCAAGCCGCATTTTTCCACTCAACATTCGTTGCGTCTGGGATGTTCCTAAGCAGCTCATGATGTCACTTTTTTCCCTGGGTGAAAAAGGCCAGAGATGCTCGCATTGCCGTTTCGACGCTCCTTGCAGCTGGAATGTTTCTAAGCAGCAGCTTATGATGTCACTTTTTTCACTGGGTGAAAAAATCCGAGGTTACACGCATTGACATTGCTGACGACGAACCGAAAGGGACGAAGTCCAGGATGAAATGGCGCCGATACGAGGTTCATCGCGACGACAGTCAACTCCCTACAGACTTCTCTGCATGTCCCTGCCGAGCACGCAGCACATTTATGCTTCCACTATACTTTATGTGAGGTCGGCCTACCTCGTTGCCGTGTGGGCTAGAGAACACCGAATTCACCTTCTAGGAGACTGGAATGAGGACATTTCTAGTCTCTCAGCCATCCCATACCATGCCTGAGGGGCGACAGCAATGGTTCAAAAGCCTTAAAGAACTATAATGCACTTGCTTCATTGACTTTTTCTTCTTCTTCTTCCTAATCTGGCTGTGGATGAAGCCCAAATTGACGGGCCTGAGGTCATTTTCTCGACCTCATCCTTCGCAACTGCCTCACGTTCACTCTCCTCGACCCGTCGAGGTTGTGACTGCACTGTCACTGAAAGCTTGAACCCGCGGCTACGCGAAACCTCGCGGAATTTGTATAGCCCGACAGACCAGGTCGAAGAGCGCATAAATCGGAGAGGATATAAAGGTAAGAAGCGAGATGGGAGTGCGTGTGAGTGAGGGATTGCTTTTCATGCCCTCTCCTGCTGCGGGGCTGATAAGGGAAAGCAGAAGCCAGGATACTTAATAAACAGACACTACACATGATTGAAGCCTCTCGTCTAACAATGACGGACGTTTAATCCTGGCCTCCATTACTTCATCCTCAACATATAGGCGCTAGCCAGTGAGAAGGCCGTAGGGAGCAAGTACAGCATCGCAGAAACGGAGAACCATTCTCGGCCGTGCTTTTGTTGACGTTGCAACTGATGCAGCAGACATGTCGCACTCTAGCCACTTGATCTTGTGCCATTAGCTATCTGCTGCCACGCAACATCACCTAGCTGCTGCACATCGGTATCGACGAGATCCTCTTCGAAGATGGCGATATCTCCTGGGAAATCCGACGCAACACAGGATACGTTATCTTTTTCAACCACGAAGGCGTGCCTCTTCGTCACAACACGCAAAGACCATTACATGAATGCAAGTGGTTCGAACGCAACGTACTTTACCCCTTCATGGCCTATGGTAATGGCAAGAGCGCTGTGCGTCTCACCCGTGGTGTGGCACCGAGTGGCCCCACTGCTTCACAGACTATCATCTTGCAATACCCCAACCCTTCCTTCAAGACCTGGCGCGCGAGATTCATGCTCTACCACGACTTCTCGGTTCTGGTTCCATGATCTAAAGAAGCCCATCATCATTTGATTTCATGCTGCAATCGGGCGAGTTCAGTCAAATAATGCTTTGGAGATTGGTGCTAGCACGCTACTTCTTCGATCGCATGGCTCTCGATGAGGATGGTGTGAAGCAGGCCGCGGCCTTGGGTTATCTGCGCCATTGTGCACCCACGCTGAAGGATTAGATATTTAGTAATCTCAATATTATATCACGCATGCACGACTACACTGCCGCGCAAAGGCATCATCCACAAAGGCGTGAATCTGCATTTCATGCACGGTACCGAATTGTGATCACCACGAAATGCCAAAAATGCTCCCTATGAGATGAAAACTACCGACATGCCACCAAAGATGACGCAGTGTTTGAAATTCGGATTCCACCATGCACCTGTCCACGATCAGTGTTTGCATTGGCTGCTTCCTCCGTTTTTCCGCTGTACCAACGCCGTCGGGGGTCGCTGGAATAGTGAAGCCGTCTGCATGATGGTAGACCGCGGATTGATGTTTGAAATCCCTTAAACGTATTTGGAACCAAGGAACAGAATGCTGATGGCATACCTTCCAACAGAGAGACATGTGTAGTCTCAAGGTTTAGTGTTATAACAAGATGGAGTTCCAGGTTCATAGGTAAATGAGGAGCATAAGGTGGGAGTACCAAGCGGGGCCGGTAGACGAGTTTTCCAAAAATCCATCCTGAAGACTTGATTGGAATTGGAATAAAGGGGTCAATGGCAGATTACTATAGATGTAATTGACTGAATACCCAGACGATATTGAACAGTGCAGACATCAATACGAACCAAAGCCATGCAGTTAATCCAATCCTTAACAATTTCTTAATAGATGCCAAAGAAACAAGGAGCTAAGGAGATGAAAACACGGCAAGAAAGCGCCTTGCAGTATCTCTTTTCAGTCCTGAAGAACTCCAAGCAGGTTAAGCTTCCAGCACCAAACCCACCCACCACCCTCACCTAATTTCCCTTAGACCCCGTTGGCCTCTGCCGGCGACGCTCCACCTTGGTAACTCCATAATCGGCTCAATTCCCTTACAGTCTTGCCCTCCATTTCTGGGGTCGCTCCCTTCGTGGCCTGAGGTATGAAGTTGATCTTCGTCTGCGTGCCCATACTGTCTTTATTGAGCAACGAGCCTGGAGCAGATCCGAAACCTGACTCCCGGCGCATGAGGCCTAGCTTCCTAGTAGCGGCCTTTTCTCTACCAATAGCTGTCACCATGTCGACATCGACGATTTTGTCCAAGAAGTTGTCTAGTTGGGTGTGACAAGGGAACATAGCGTCCATGTAGTGCTGATTGAACAGATGCCCGGTCGCGCCCATGCGCACAAACACACTGCCATTGTAGCGGTTGTCGAGGGCGGACATGGTGCTGTGTAGCACGCCCCAGCGCGCAATCATATCGTATTCGTTGCAATAATGCTCGATATGGGCTATGCAGCGGGGTTGAGATGATAGGGTAACCAAAGGATTGGAAAAGTGGGAGGCTGCAGAGCCGAAGGTGTAAACTTCCTAGAATCGTAGAGATGGATTAGCTATTCACTTCTATTTGAATTATGTAGACGATAGTGATAAATACCAGTTTAGAAACGGTGGATCTTGGAAGGTCAGCAAAAAGCTCGTCAAGGACCATTGATATGATAATGCCGCCTTGTGAGTGGCCAATGAGAACAACCTTGGTAACGGTAGGATCGGCGAGGCAAGCTTTGACATAGTCATAAGTGACACGGACGTCCATGGTTCTGTAGGAAAAGCATCTTTGGATCAAGCATTCAATCAGATCGGCCACAAGACCGTAGCTGTACCTAGTCTTAGTAGCCACCTGGCAAACTATAGTTGAAGTATCTACCTGTTGTTGTGCACGCCAATAATAGCACGCCCAAATGTCTTAGAGAGACGGTCAATGTTCTTCTGCAATCCTGCATGGCTATGGTAGTCAGTAAGCCTTAGACACCATGGGAATAACGGGATAGGTCGTACCCAGTGGCGCAGCCATTGACAAACAGCCAGCGCTCGCTTCTATGCTGATCCGCCGATGCAATCGTATCATCGTCCATCATGGAGTATGCGATCCTAGGGCCCTGCATCGGCCATGATAGTACGTAGATAATGGCGCAGCACACGGTGGCTATCGTGATCGAGAGCACGCCCGGTAATATCATCATAAGTGGGATGGCTGCGACCAGAAAGGTGATCTCCAGGATAGAGAGCCAAATTTGAAGCAAGAGGTCTCTTGCACTCGATGGACCTACATATAACTCGCAGCTCTTATCCGATGTCCTGAATGGGATGACGAGCCATGGCAGGTATCGCAGCAAGGTGGAAAGCACACCTGCATCGCGCAACAGCAACCGGAGAGGGTTCTCGCGGGAAGCCTGCGTCGTCGTGCTGGCGAGAGCATCCATCTGTGGTGGGATATACTTGATGTTGCTTGCCATGGTGGTTGTGGACACGATTTTTGCAGGCGGAGGTGTTCTCATGACATACGGGGCAAGTTGCTCATGTGTGACGCGTGTTGGCTCATGACCGCTGTTAGGAAGACCCGGCATGGCGACTTTTTGAATGGGGAAAGGTGGATGAAAGAAAGTGCAGAGCTCAGCTGGTCTTGAGTATTTGGAAGGCCATCCACATGACCACAAGAGACGTTGGAGATAAACATTACGAGTGGAATGCGATGTTCATCCCTTACTCTAGACAGAATGGGGCTAGCCTTCACCAATGGAACTTTTCAACAATGGTCCACTCCAGGTCACCACATACGATGGTGCCTTCTTCGCGGACCATCTGGCTATTGCAGACAATAGCGCACGGTAGGTCGCCCCTTCCAATCTTCACTAATCTTTCCCAATCGTTCATTCTCTTTGTCCAGCGCCATCTCTCGATAGTCAATGCTTCTCTGGACTTCAAAATTGCCTGACACCAATCACCGACCCTCACAACCATGCCTCTAGTGCCGGCTTCATGGTTCTCGACCTTCAGGACGATGCTGACATGATCTCTCTCTTCACCAACCTTCTCTACCTGCAAGTCACCCCACAACTCTTCGTACTCTGTTTGAAGTCCTGTGACGGGGTGAACCTGAGTTCCTCGCTCCAAGACGTCACCATTTTTTTGCCGCCACATATCACCTTCATCAGGTCGTGGATTATCACTTTTGGAATCTATCCAGTGCTCCCAGATCGAGTGTAGAGGTTTGGCATCTTCGAGTCCGCTAGAACCCTCGGTCGTGCTAGATGTACCAGCAAAGGCCCATTCTAAGATGGCTATGGAATGAATCTCATCCTTTCGGTCTAATTCTTTCTGGTACAAATCTTTGTAGATACGGACGTCGACATAATGCGAGGTTTGGGAGGTCAGAACTACCGTAGAAGTTGGTTCTTCGGGCTCGCCAGGCACCTAGAGAAAGGTTAGATTCTCCAAGCGTTGGTGGGGGAGGGATGGTACCAAGCGAAAATGCTTGCGCTGTGTGATGGACGGGATCCCCATAGCTTCATATGACAGACATACTCAGGCGGACTTCGTGTCTCAAAAATGAGAGTACTGTGACCTCTAGGGAGTAAGGTGATATAAATATCACCCGCGCAAGGTATAATGCATCGCTAGTCCGAGGCCCTCGATTCGCTAAACTACCAATCCTTGCAAGACGTTTCAATCTCAACCTCATCTTCATCGATACTTGCCATGATAACGACATTATACGATTGGATCATGTTCGTTGTGTCCTAAACTTGTGCCAAGTCTTTGAATTCAAGAGCATTCGATTATTGCCAACTTACTAAGTCTGAAGGGGATCTACACTGCCACCCATCTCCATTTCCATGAAGTGATCGAAGTTACTGCGAAGAAGTATGCTTCTTTATAGTTCGAAAGCTGTCATAGCCCCTTTAAATTGGAGACTGGCTTTGCCCTAGCTGGTATGGCGGCTTTCGCCATAGGACTTTAAAGTGCTCAAAGATCCGCGTCGATGCCAACGATAAGAAGGTCACGCCATTTAGACAGCGAGGAGTATTGATGCAGTGCATCCTGGCCAGGGGATGCTTCTCAAGTACACTAATCTGGAGAATACGGCTAGGTCTATTCACAACGGCGTCTCGAATTGTTGATTCTCTACCGCGAGTTCGAAAGATTCAGCGTAACCAGCCGCAAATCAAGCGCCGGCAGGTGATTGTCATGGCAGCCATCAGATTCATATCGAGGAAGCTGATAAATACTCCTTGCAGTCTGCGCAGTAAGCCTAATAGAACGGCGCCATTACTTCAACATCGTTTTGTTGGTTCTGCTGTCCAACAATTCCGTATGACCAACTCTTCACGTACCGAGATATTATCCTGCAACTAAGCTGTTACCTGGGGAGTTTTCTCCTCACAAACCGTTTTAGTATGCGAGTCCTGCGTTCAGCCTATGCATATCGCTTGCCACTCGCCCGCAAGCAGGGTCATGTATCTCATTTGGAGGATCTAATAAGAACTGCGCCGAAGGTGCCTGTGCTGCTCCCTGTACATCCTGGGGAACCTTTAGTGCTCCGAAGAGACTCATACTACAAGAGAACGCAAAATACTCACGGGCTTACAGCTTGCTAAAACTAAAGGATGTAGAGGACGGCAGCTGCACTTGATCCGAATCGTGGGTGTCGCCCTGAGGCAGGTACTGAACGTTGTTGGCTGGAGAAATACACCAACGAAGACGATCGATACTCTTTGGCCCAAGACAGCCTTGAAAGGCTCCTTGTCGACACGACTGTGGATGAGCCGGTAAGAATATATCTGTTGATGTGTCAAAGAACATCATGCAATGCTGAGGTAAAGGAAATATGTTGACTTAGTTTAGTCAAGTCGAAGTGCCGCAATTGGTCATGAAGAATCAGGGTTTCTCTCACATGACAAAAAGCAATGGAGTTTGCATTATCTGCTCGTTAAGGACTGAGCAAGGTTACTGCTGAATGCGGTGAGTAAGTGAAGATCCAGATTATCCGTCTCAATTCTCGCAGGGCATGGTCCTTTTTGGGAGCTAGCCTTGTCCGAGTTTCCGAAAAAAAGGGGGGGGGATTATATTTGACAATAAGGGATACCCCCCTGTGATCTTCGGTTCCACCACTCTAGTGATGTAGCTATCTGCACATGCTAACATCATTACAGATCAATCAAGTCGCCAGTTTGAATCTCGATAGTGGCAATTAAATCAACCAACCACTTCCCCTTTCCCCCCTTAACGCCTTATAAGGTAAACACCAGCAAAAAATCGATCGACTCGTACTTGAATTGTTCAGCACTATTAAGTTAATCAACTATCAAATTCAATAATGGTATTCAAGGTTCATTCTTCTTTTCTTCCCTCCCTCAACTAATTTCAACATTCCAGCAATCAATCAATCTCGATTCAATTAACAACTAATCTTCAACATCAGCAATCACAATCAAGCATCAATTACAACAATAAAGTAAGTTCCTTCCCCAATACTTCGACCGAAGACCAATTTTTTGATCCTTAATCCTCGACTTGGTCTTAAAAAGCAGATTGTACATGCAAGCTCTTTTGCATTCGACCTCTTAAGATAAGGCTCCTACGTCCTCTAATCTCATGAATATCCTATTTACCAATCGAAGCAATAATCTCTAGGAAGGCCGAATCGGGAAACCACATTTCACTACACAGGCACATTCTTACTCAACGAACAAAAGTTCTACCCATCTGTTGCGACTATACATGCCTTGTGCTCTAAAAGATGATATAGTGCTGAAAGGCTTTTTCCAAGCTTGCATCCACCGTGTTGGAGAAGTCAAGTGACTCGGCCGCCGCTTTTAGTGAAATATCCGCCCGGCCAACATGAAAGCTTTTAACTACTAAATTAGCGTAAGCTGCTCGACAGTGGGCTGACCTGACCTAAGGCTCCATAGTTCTCAGTAACGGTCACACAGGGAAATCACAAAAAGACAGCTGGAGCCGGTAACTTACTCTCCGGATCACCCAGCGGCCATAAGTAATGCGCTTATCTTTCGCAAAAGGTTTCTGCATATGACATACATCTTAAAGTATCCTAGTACGACCTTTGGAAAGCATAGCTCTAGAGCAAGGCCTCCGGACACGAGACAAGACCCGTTCCATAAAAGCACACACACATCCAGACATTATAACATTCCAGCCTCGCTATCACTTCCGATGACCACTGTTGAAAAGCCTCTACAGTTTCTTACACCTCGTAATCCCTTTTCACCTCAGGCATATATTCACTGACAGAGGCAAGAACAATCGTTGAACGCCATTCAAAAACTGCATCTTACATGACCTCAAATCTCAAGAACCTTATATACTGTTCGTGGGATAGACGAGCCTATTCACATAGCCGATGGCTCTATTCTTCAGATTCGACATGAAGAACCTCAATTTGTCTGTAACGGTACCCGTGTCGTATCGAAATTTGACTACCAAAACTGAAAAGCTTTAGGCCTCGCATATAGAAGGTGGTATGGAGCCTATTACGACAAGGACAACCACTTGGTAATAGCAAGCTTGAAACACTCAACTGTTCAGGCAGCATTTTATGTCTTCTAACTCGTGGCTTATCTGGCTTGGTCCGGTATGTTCGAGCCGAATTGGAGAGAATACCTTTTTAGATAATTGGGTGCACTATGCTACGGAGAAGGCCGAGGAAAAGGAAGGAAGAGTGTGAAGGAGAAGAAATAGAAGAGAAGAAGAATGCGAGAAATTATCACCGCTCTGGTATTCTGCTATTGTTTACTCCATGAGAACCATATCCGCCCATAAACATAGAACACGAGATATCAAACCATCGCTTCCATCAGCAAGGATCACAAGAGGCCCCACAGTAACAAGAAGCGTACATCACCAGCGCACATACCACACGCAAATCCAAGACACATCAACGAACCATGAACGTAATATGTAGAACATCACCACCAACATTTCACCCCCAAGCCGGCCATTTTAATATACCATAGTACGCACTGGACCATTTCACCCGTGCAGTGACTTAATCTTCCAACCTGCAAACGTCCCTGCTCCCCCAGTCTATACTGAGCAGAGCGTGCTATTAATGAAACCACGTCCATTCCTCCCCATTTCCTGGCCCCTTCCTCTCCCCCCCCCGGGGCTTCCTCTTCTCTTTCCTCCGCTCTTCCTCTAACCCTCCCCCTTTCACACTGTCCCCACCATACCCCCGTCTCCATTTCCCTCAATCCATGTTCTAATCTCTCACGGCCCCGCTTGCGTAAAAGCCCTCATACAGATCATCTCCTCAACACCTCTCCTCGTGCTCATGCCAACAGATCTGCAATTTTGCCTAAGCATCAACGATAGCGACATGCCAAGGAAGACGACAAAGAAAGAAGGAAGGGGGTTTGGATCTGATGGCTGGGTGGGGTTCGTTGATTCGAAAAGGGTTGGGGGGGGGGGAGCAGACGTAGAATGGGATATTCCAACAGACGTTACAGATTCTTGTTTAGATAAGGGACGCGCTCAGATGGAATATCGTAACCAGTCTTCTCAAGCTATGAAATCTTGTCTATACCCACTAAAAACAACCAACCAACCAACCCCACAAACCCTCCCCCATTATCCCCCATCCCTTAAAAGTACAGTACTATCCCCCCTTCAAAAACCCACCACAAGAATCGAACCTCCCAAACCAAAAACCCCCCCCAAAAAATAAAAATCTCCCTGACACAATGCAAAGCAACAACACCCCCTCCAACCAAGCCAGGCCGGTTCAGATTTCTAGCAACACGGTGCCGCCAGACTCGATCATGACGTTCTACAATAGCTCGATGGTCAGGAGGGTGTTTTATTTTGATATATACAAAACCAAGAAAAATAAAATAAACAGCGAGGTGGTTTTTCTGGTTGAGAGAGAGGGAGAGTGTGGGTTGGTTCGTTTTGGAAAAGGGAGAGTTGGGGAAGAGGTTGTGTGTGTGTGTGTGTGGAGGTTGGGTTTGGGGGGGAGTGGGGTCTTTCTGAGAAATGTTATCTTTATTGCTAGATATCGCGGTGCTGGTCCGATGTCGGTCAGAAGGGGGGGGTGGGGCATAGGTGTATACATACGTTCAACTCCATCCCCTCTCCCTCCCTCCCTCCCCTAGAACCTATAGGAGAGGCCTCGTGATGCAGTCTATTCGAACGCTATCCTGCCAACAGCTAGGCTTCGTCTAGTGCCGAAGCGGCCGTGTCGTTGGAGCACCTTTGCTATTGTTGGAGAGGTTCCGTTGAAGAGGACGTAATCGTATTCAAGGATCTTTCTCGTCCCAGCATTACTCTTTACAACGACTCGCAATATGGATATCTTGAGTTGCAAATTCCTTGTCCCTCAATAATCATATTCACCCCTAAATACACATTCTCCCTCATCTCTCTTGAACAGAGGCATAGCTATGTACGTCGCCCCGTTCCCTAGAAACCACAGGAAACTCCTAGTAATGCGTTCCCTTCAACGCCGTTATTTGCGTAGCCCTAGCCAGGGCTCCTCTAGTGCCTAGAAGCAATTGTCGTTCAAGCACTTCCAACCATTGGAATTTCTAGCTTATTAGGGGGTATCCCAGCTATTCTAGTCACGCTCCACACCCTGTGAAAACACTTCCTCCAACAGTTTCATCAGCACGGGCGGGACGGACTCGTCCGTTGCACGGATGGTAATGCGGTAGAGCTGTTGGGTTATTGTTAGTTACTTCCGCTACCCCAAATAAGGAGCACAAGGGACTGGAGAAGCGGAGGAGAAAAGCAAAAAGAAGAGAAAGGGGCTAGACATACCATGGTATCATAGTTTGGCTCCACCCTAACCAAACACCCAAACTTCCCTCCTGCCCCACCACTCTCACCATCACCGGTATACAACACACTAGCCCCGACCACATTCCTCTCATTCGGGTCCACCCCCCTCAACACCCCCCACCTCAGCCTCCCAACCATGCGATCCGTAAACGCTTTATCAACCGTGGTCCCTTTCCCCGTTAGCCCCACGATCCGCTGTGCCTCCCTAGGCGCGCCGCCAATCTGCCGCCAGCGCTTGAAGAAGTTGTCCGCAGAGAGGTCTGCTGGGTCCGTGAACTTGTGGATCATAACGGGGAGCTGCAGCGTCAGGGCCTGCAAGGCGCCGGCGAGGTAGGATATGCGGATTGTTGGGGGCAGGGAGAAGGGTGCGAGGGCGTTGAACATGATCGTTTGCTGGGCTTGAGACTCGGGCTGGATGGTGCTGTCGGGGAGGCTCTTGCTGTCGATTCGGAGAGCATCGACGGAGCGATTGTCGAGGGTGGTGGTGAAGGAGCCGATGGGGCTGGAGGAGCGGTTGGTGAAGTATAGGATGAGGCAGCCCATGCTGGCGCGGTATTCGGAGCGCAGGCCGACTTGGATTTGGGAATCTTCGTATAAGATCCCTTCGTCGGAGAAGAGGAGGCGTTTATAGCCAACTTCCCATCCGGGGCTTAGGTGGGCTGCGGAAGCGAGGTTGGGTGGTTTAGAAGTGGTGGGGGGCGTCATATCGAGGCCTTCGAGGTCGCTGCGGGTTCCGTTGGCATGTGTGCCGTTTGTGCCGTTGATGGTGGGCTGTACGGGACCGTTCGTGGGAGCGATCGCACCATTGGTGGGCGCTGTAAAGGATCGTTTGATGCCATTGGAGCCGGTGGCTTGGGTTAGTTGGATTTCTTTGGAATCGACGTTGGCGGATTTACCGCCTACCACCCAGGTTCTTTTATCACTGGTTCCTGCATGCTTTCCGTGGAGACGCGACAATAGGGCGGACGTTCGCTCGGGGAAAGGGGGCATTTCGTCGCATACTGTCCTTAGGAGATCATCGGTTGCGAGGGTGGCTAGCGTGAGATATTCGCAAGCACGTTGCTGCAGCTCCGAGTCCAGAGCATGACTGTACTCTCGGAACACGTGGAGTAGTTGCGGTTTGATCTCAGGAAACAGGTTGACGAATTTGATGAAGCTGGAGAGGATAATAGCCCGAGTGCTTGACTTGCATCCTTGTAGCTTACTCTGGAGGGCCAGGAACTGCTCAATTGGACTGCATCCTTTGCTATCTGCTATTAAATGCCCAAATTCACCAAGAAGGTATCCCGCTATCTTGACCAATGTCTCATGACATGTCTCGGCTTTGGCGTATTCTAGGATATGCTGCGCAGCATAGACTTGCAGTTCTTCGTTGTTGGTCACGATTTGTATGACCCGGTGCCACACCTCATCGCTGACGTGGTCGCCAGCCATAGCAATAAGCCGTAACGAGATGTCCACATACCACTGAATGTCAGTGGCGTACTTCTCGGTCAGAATAGCGATTTTCAGGACCATCTCTTCACGAATGGCGAAGTCCGCGCTAGCTAGGTATTTCAAAAGCTCGTTGACGATGGGCTGTGCATTCGATAGGTCACACATGCTGTATAGAAGATCTAGGCCTTTTCGCCGGACGCTGATATCTCTGTCCCGTAATGAGCCAATGATGATGTTTTGATGTTTTTTGATCGGGTCGAGCGTTTCTGCTCGAGCAGCGAAGTGGGTCATCGCCTCTAGTCCGAGATATCGAACATTGGTCTCGCGCGACTGAATGAACTTGCCTAACCTTGATGATATTTGCACCATCAAATTATGTTCGGTATCCAAGTGGATCACGAGATTTATAGCTTCAAAGAGCACTGCATTTTGTGCGTTGTTTTGTTGCACGTTCTTTGGCATCTGCATTGCCTCGTGTAATATTTGTTGTAGGGATTCTCGGATGAGATTTCGGACATAAGTATCTTCTGCTTTCCTATCAGAAAAACACTGCTATACCGGGAGCTCGACGCAAACCTGATGGGGGATAGTACTGCATCAGTCTGAGCAGCTTGACCTGTATCCATGGACAAGGCACCTTGTAGTATAAGTAATCCGGTTGAACATCGTTGTCCACAACAATCTTTTTCAGTCGCTGCGCAGCCTTGACATAGCCTCCTTTGTACTGGTCGGGCTCATCCTGGGCCAGCGACATCACCAAAGATGTTACTGACAGTGTCACTCCCATATCAGGGTCGTCCATTAACGAGATGATTCTCTCCGCCCATTCTTGCTGGACGATGGCGGGGTATTTTCGATAAAGACGTAGTAAAGTCAATGCAGCTTTTTTCTTGACAAAGGCTTTTGATGTACTAAGTTCATCAGTTTAGATACCTACTCACCTCTGAAAGCACGTACGGTGATATGAGTAACCTATGTACATCCCCACTCAATGCCTCACCCATCTCCCGCCCCCCAACGTTCGCAATGGCATGAAGGGCTAAACAATTGAATAGTTCATTATGTGACAGCAGGTCCTTCCGTATACTGTTGACCACAAGATGTAGTAGCTCGTGTTGCTCGTGTAGAAAAAGTGTCACAGCAAGATAGCCAATCTGCTTTTCCGAGTACTTGTTGCCAGATATGAGGTTGACCGCTTCCAGGTGTCCAAAGTCGACGTTCCAGCCTAAAATGTATACGTATAACAGTTTACAGACATATTTCTTTTTGTGATAGCCATTTAGATTTCCATCCTTGAACTTCTGCCGGATGTTTGCCAACTCCTTGTTTATGCGCTTTTCTTCCAGATCCCTTGCTCTTGCATTTCGTAAGTCTGCTATGAACTGGATAAGCCCTCGCATAGAATTCTGGTTCCCAGAGCTCCCCCGGCCGAGGAAGCCGGCTGCCGCCGCGCTCGCCAGCTTGAAGGTTGCGCCAACCTTTGGAGATGGTCAGTAGATTTAGCGAGGATATACGAAGCGGTACGACTCCAGGATTGGTGTCAGTAGGCTATGAATTAGGTGTTGTGGAAACGGCTTGGGCACTTGTTGCTGGCGCGTCGAGTACCCCAGAACCAGGATGTGAGGGTAAGCTCTGCTTTTCCACAACGCTCCCCAACAGAGCTGCCTCAGCCGAAGATTGCGTTCAATGAAAGGAAGGCGTACCGCCTGCGCGTGGAAATATCAACTTTCGAATACAATAGATGTACGTCCAACCTGGCTGCAGGACTGAAGGGTGCTACTGTAGAGCTGCAGATTGCTACTACTAAGAATGCGGAAGTGCCGACCTCCGCCGCTAGTTCTAGTATTCTAAGGTACTTGCCATCCTGGTGATCCCGTCGTCGGCGGCGGCGAAACAATGATCCGGGTGGGGTCCAGAGGTGACGAGGGGCAATGAGAGAAGTGCACATTGAAAAGCAAAGGTATGAGATCTTCAGTAACAACAGCATATATGAGGTAATGCAGGCAATCCTGCAGGATTTAATCGACTAAAATCCGCAGTCCTATTGCGGCACGTATTTGCATGTAGAAGTACAGGGTGACTGCCTGAATTCACACTCCAGCTCACAAGCCAACGCCTGGTATCAAATGCTATTTCTGATAACGCCTATTCCTATGCGAGACCTGTGTCTCTCCCCGTAACCATCAATCCTGGAAGCCTGTTGTGCTCTAAAGTACCATCCTAAGCCCCAGACGCCTTTGTAGTGAAGTCGGTCTCAGTGGGGAGGATGCCGCCGTCAGCGGCCTTTTCGCAGCTGCAAGCGTCTGAAGAAGCATCAGCAGAGATTCAGAGAATAACATGGAGAGCTACGTACTAGCTGGTCTTGCACCACAGGCGCAAGTCGACCCTGCAGGTTTGACATTCTCCGTAGATGCTCGGTCGCAAGTGCATTCTCCCGCGGGGCGAGCTCCTAAGATCGTTGTCAGAATTAATCTATGTTGTGCAACTACTCCAGTGCTGGTAGTAGAGACACCAAAGTCTAGAGGAAGCAAGTTTTGGCAAAGAGGCTTACTGCATGAACAACGGGGACCCGCAACAGTGTTCTCGGTGGAGGATTTCTCGCATGTGCAATTGAGTGCCGATTGTTTACCGCAAGAGCACCTGGCCTGCGAAGCGCAGACACAGTCTCCCCCAGAGCGGCCGCAGCAGGTTGTTGGAACAGTCATTGCTTTGAGTGTGGGTTGTTTCTTGTTGGTGGTAGTCCGCAGAGGTTTGAGTGGATGTTGTTTGAACAAGTTTCTGGGATTAAGAACAGTGGGCCAGGTGGATTTATATGTGGGAAGCCTTGTCTTTATTGATGGAGTGGTATTGGAAACCGGACGACGCTCATTGGTTCAAGAAGGCCGCTAACAGTGGACGCTAGTCGCAAAGCCCTAAATTCTCATCACGAGGTTTTTGACTTTATTTTGGTTAACCAAACGAGCCAAGGAGAAAACAAGCACGTGACATATCGCCATTGTCGAGATTCTACGAGGCGATGCCTCCCTGGACCTATGCCTCTGTTCCTGGAAGCTGCTTGTGCAGAGGCAGCAAGAGCCTCCACCTCAGCCGTCTAGTTGGGAGACTAGAAGCCCACAAAATTGTTGTATCCGCCCGTCGTCACAAGTTTGTCATGGCGCGGTAGACGAGATGCCGTTATGGAAAAGAGGTGTTAGGCGGCATTGTTCGTCCGAAGCCGTATCGCTAAGGCCATCTTGGCCTTTCAAAAGAACAAGAAGATCATGAATAGGCATTGCCAGTCTGAGAATTCAACGACCTGTGGCGCAAGTGCGAATCCTCCAAGTTAAACCAATTGAGTGACTCGAAGCACCTTCGTCAACCGACTACAAAATAAGGGAATGAATACCCTGCGAAGACTACCACTCTTATTTCCTCGCGTTAGACACTCTCGTTTCGGCGAGCTCTGGAGTCGCCAATATGTTGGAAGTAGTTTCTACGGTAAGCTGAAAGAGAATACCCGCTTCAGAGCGTACAATGCCCTCTAACAAATTATCATACTAAAGAGAGTTGTTCCCGTCGTTGGCATTGCCGAAAGGTGACGCCGCATTCTTTGGCGAACATTTCTTCAGTTGATTTATTTTTTGGTACTGCAGTCGCTCTTTCATTATCTCCATCATCGACAGGGCTGATCTTTGGCTCTGTTTTATTCTCTCTGCATCGGAAATACCTCGTTAGTTCAAAGCGATATACTAGGGTGATGCTGCAGCCTATTGTGAAACGAATACCAAAACACCATGGACATACATCAAGTCACTAAGCATGATCGACATCTCTAGCAGCATCGGCATCTGGGCATGATCGACCTTGTGCGCGTCTGTTCCCCACGCCGTGGCATTCAGCATTTTCCGAATGCCACATCCGCAATCCACTCTCAAGCGCGAGAATAACCACGGCGCATATTCAACAAGCCGGTCGCCTGAGGGATATTCCCCACGAGTATCTTCCGTCCAAATTCCAATTCAAAGATCGAACCCAAGATACTCACTCTATCTGCTTAATCCAGAGACTACTTGGAAGTCAACCAACCATGATTTATTCACTCCTCATCACCACCATCATCACCACTCTATCCACTCTTATTCACGCTCTCCCCCCCGTTTTCAACCTTGCGCCTCCCCACTCAAACACCACAACCCACCCCCTCGCCGTAGACACTTTCTGCTACTCCAACAGCCAATACACCAAACCTATCGTCGCCGACGAATGCGGTGCCGCCCTCCGCGTCCTCCGTCGTGCCCCCAACGCCTACGACGACCGGTTCTGGTCCGTCCCGCTTGCCGAGCGCAGGTTCCTGGGCCGCTGGTCGAACAAGTACTGCTCGATTGAGGTGGTGGGGTGGACGTCGACGGCGGAAGATTGGTTCTCGACGAACGACGTGGCGGTGCGGGCGGAGGAGATTATTCAGAAATGTGTGGCGCGGAAATGGCATTTGGGGGGGAGGATCGAGGTGGGGGTGAAGAAGATGTTTCAGGTTGTGGTGATACGTAAGGATGAGATACCGGAGGTTAACGCGATTGCTTGAGGGGTTGCGGGAAGTCGATTGGAAGCTTTGGGGAGGGGCGGTCGGCGGGTTTGAGGAGCATGCTCTTAGGATTGGGAGGGTAAGGTGTTTGGTTCGGCGCATTAGATGAAGTTGTGTTTAGGGATTGCTCTGTGAAAATGCAGAGGTTGATACTACATGTGTTCGAACAGTCACGTCGGCTGTGGGCCTCTCTCCGCAAAGCTGTTGATAGTTTTAGCCTCTGTAGTTGACGTCGTCTCAGTCGACGGAGAAGTCCTTCCCATTCTCTCCTGGCCAAGGTCCTTCAGGCAGTCGTAGTCTCGTAGAACATAGGCATCGCTTTCAAGTATCGCCTATTTCCGCCCGGCCCTGTTCCAGTCTGCGACGGTTAGTAGGGTCATCGATATCAATCGACAGTCCAGCCGGCCAATCATTGTTCTCGTCATCGATCCAATGTGGCGTTTGAATAATTTTGAAGTGTTCGAGAAGCTCATGGATGGCTATAAGGGTGGATCCATCTCATCCTCTAATATTGGGTTTCCATATCCTTCAAGAGCTTCAGGCACATATGCCTGGCAAAAGACGTCTGCCGCATACTCAAGCTCATCGACTTCATCAACGATCCTGAAATGTTTCCGGTCAATCGATTTTCCACGCTTTTGGTTTTTTGACAGCCGCATGAGTGAATTCATGAGGATACCAGGGTCCACAAAGTTCATAGACTCTTGCCATGGCTCTCTCGAGTGTAGCACTTTTTGCTCTTAGTCTTCTGGTGTTACGTTTTCCAGGACCTTCCTTGGAGTCTGCGCCTTACTAAAGTCATTGATGGTCCATGAAGTTTACCGCAATAAATAGCCTCCCTCTGGAATATCATAAGTATCCTTTGCTGATTTAATGGCATTCATCTAAGCCGGTAATGTCAAGCCGCAATGATCCTATACACTACCGAACTGTGGGTTCCTATAATATTTCTTTGCAATTGCGGTAGATGCAGTTGAAGATAGAACCACTGCCATACAAGACAGTAACTGTGGATTAACGTTTGGAAGGAGGAGCCACTTTCCAGGGCTTCTAGTGGGGCTTAACCGACTCGAGGAAGCCTACTAAAGCCCAGTAAGCCGTGAACGTGAAGAAGAGACTGATGTCGAACACCTCAAAACCGACATTATACTCCATTGTGTTCTGCTTTTTCTAGGTCTCATCAAATGAGCTTCTACTGCCGAGAACCACAAAGGGTGGGAACCAGCCTGGCTGCTGTGCGAGATGTTTCAACGAAATATCGAAACTATTTATACTACCAATGAATGGTATCGCAACAGACATCTAGAGAAATAGAAGATCGAGCAGGCATGGGCAGACTGGGATGATGTCGAGAACTTTCACATCTCCTCAGCTCGAGAATCGAGTCGTCGCTCAGACAAACAAATACTGGCTTCACAACAAAGACTTCTCTCAGGAATCGGGTTTTGGCCGCATACTGAAAGTAGCTCTTCACTGGATTACTCTGAATATTGTAGAAGCGTAATCGTCGTTCAGCATGCTCGATCGATGAAGCAGCTGAACTGAGATTGAATTGATGAGCGCTGAGAATGTCACATTATTTCTTCTATTCGTCTTGTCTTTTCAGCCTTTTTTGCGAACATATGATGACTTTCCTTGATGTTTTAAACTACTCACACATATATTTGTATAAGAAAACTTCAATCAGCGACTGAAATATGAAGTCTGTACGACAGTAAGCGAGCTTGTCTCTGAGCACTCGTTGCGAATTAGCTTGTTCACTTACTGAGTTCTAGTACGGCAGATCATATCGTGCAAACTGAAATAACTCAAATCTCAGATGTTGAATGTTGAACGTCAGGCGAGCGAAGTCGTGAATTCATCTCAAAATTCAAAATTCATCTCATAAATGTTAACTTGATGTTCATTGTAGTTAATAATGTAAATTGTAGTACAATCTTTAGATCAATCTACACTGTGTAGAAGCATTGTTCTAGTATTGAGTGACACATTGAATATGAGCGACAGCATGAGATGAGTGATGAAACATCGTGACTATGAACTACACAGTGAGTATGAACAACATGAAGCAGAATACACATATCAGTATGATTACAGCGTGAATATGAGCGACAAGCAGAAGAATACAAGAAGCAGAATATATGTATTAGCAACATTGAGACTAAGATGATGCAATCTCATAGTTACAGACAACATAGTGACTACGAATGACACAGAGCAGAATACACATATCAGTGTGATTGCAGCGTGAATATGAGTGACAAGCAGCAGAATACAAGAAGCAGAATACAAGAAGCAGAACACAAGTGTCAGAGACTGAGCTAAACTAGAAATACTATCAATATAGAAGATTGATATTATTATTACTTGATAGAATTTAAATACAAGACAATACATCAGATAATGTACAAGACAAAAGACAAAGAGCGAAAGAAAAGAACAAAAGCTCAACTTTTATATACATGAATTGAGCAGAATCAAGACTAGACAGTAATTTTATTGACTTAAGATTGCAAAATGATTGAAATGATTAAAACAAAATTGCTGAAACTAAATTAAGATGATGATGACTAGATTGATGACTTGATTCATTGAACTGCAAAACAGATTCAATAAATTGAGATTATTTAAAATATTGAAAATTTATGTTTTAAATCAAGATGATGATCTGACATCATGACAGTAACTTCTCTCTTCAAGACTGAGCTTCTGCAAGATAACAAGAAGAAACAAGATGAAATGAGAAAGAATTGAAGATGAAGACTGAAATGAGACAAGAATTGATGTGAACGCATTTTAATGTGATGAAGCACAGATGAAACTAGAATAAATCTGAGTCACATCTGAGTTAAATCTGAGCAAGATGTTTGAAAAGTGAAATGAGACAAGATGCATTTTAACGTGATGATGCACAGAAAATTGAAACACATCTGAGTTACATCTGAGTCAGATTTAAACGAAATGTCTGAATCAGATTTAGACAAGATCTGAGTCAGATCTGAGTGAAAAAAAGATGAAATGCAGTTTAATGTGATGATGCATATGAAATTGAAACACATCTGAATCACATCTGAATCAAATTTAAACAAGATCTGAGTCAGATCTAAATAAGAAAGAGACGAAATGCAGTTTAATGTGATGATGCACAAATGAAACTAAAATACATTTGAGTCACATCTGAGTCAAATTTAAACAAGATGTTTGAGTTAAATTTAAACAAGATCTGAGTCAGATCTGAGCTGAGTTGAAATGATGAAGATTGAACTTAAAGTTCTTGACATTGACATTGAGACATCACACATGACAATACATGTGATTCTTCAACGACAGAGTTGACGAGATGATATTCATCGAGCGCTTGCTTACAATTATTCAGAAGATGAAAAGACTCTCAAGTAGAAAAGTGATTTTCTCAATCGACGTAATACTTGAGCAGAGATGAGTTATAACATCTATCACGCTTGAAGTTTAGTATGCTGTTTACATATCAGAATCTTTCATCATTCTTGATGACAATGAGTTCTCAAGATTTCTGACGTTGATTCGAAAGAAAATCACTTGTGATATGACTCAAAAGAATGACATGAAAGATTAAATGAATTTTCATGAATGCTGAAAGATTTAACTCGATGATCAGAGAATTATTCTTGAAGACATGCTTAATCTTGAAGAAGTCAACGTTATGATTGTTTAACTTGACAGCAAGATGAGTGATGCTGAAATTGCGAGCATTCAATCAGACTTCATCTTCAACGAAGTATTTAAAATAAGAACGACGAAAGAGATTGACATTGAATTTATAGATGATCTGAGCTATAAGCATTTCATCATGTAGATGCTCAGTTAATTTCTTCATCTTCTTGATGAACTCTTCAACATTGATTAACTTGTCTCAAGCTTGAGACGTAAGATTCTCAAGCAAAGACTCAAAAAACTTGAAGTCTAGACGTGAGTTTTAACTTAAATTGATCAAGAAGAATGATGTTAAAATGATTAATGATGATGCGTTATTAATGATGAATTCGACTTCAGAAAGTCACTTAGCTTAGTCATTCTGCATGTAGTTGACGAAGACTCAAAGATAATGCTTCATGACAACATTGATTCTCTTGATTTGATCATCAATCTCAAAGTGATACGTTGTTGATAACTTAGCGTTTATCTTCAGCATTTTACACATATGCTTTCAGACATCGAAGATGAATTGTGTATCTCGATCAGACATGAAGAACTTGAATAAATCATGATGTTTTCAAACATGAGCATAGAAGCAGTTGTTAACTTCTTCAACTTTCATAGAAGTGATGAGAACTAAATGTTTCATTTTGATAAAATAATCAACGAAGATTAAAACATATCTATATGTGATATTCATGAAGATATTGAGTGATAAAGAATCTACATAGTTCATGAAAACATCACATCAACGACGTTCAAGAATTGAAAGAGAATACAATTATTCTTGAGTTCGTTGTTTAGAGAGCTTGAAACGTGTGCACATGTGACAGTTTCATACGAAGCATTGAACATACTTATAAATGTTTGATCATCAGTAGACTCAACTGATCAGTTCATAGCTTTTTGCTCTTTCTGAATGATCATTGATGATACTATCATGAGCAAGCTGAATGATACAAAGACGTAGTTTATCTGAGTTGAGCATGTACTTTCTTTCTTGAAAGTACAGATGATTCTCATGTTTTTCACACTCGACTAAAGAGATCTTGTTGTGATATCATACTTCATTGCAAAGCACTTTGATTATCTGAGTTGCAAATTTATCATTGATTTTGACTTGCTTTCACAATGTCTGAGTGAGAGTATCAGCAGAATCTTCATCAAGATTCAGAGTGTTTTGATCTAATTAAGACTTGACATCTTCAACATTGAATTTTTCAATTTTTAGATTCATGAGAATTAAAATTTGCAAGAATGCTGAGATAATTGAAAACAGATGTAACTGAACTGAATTTAAAGCGATGATTTGTGACTGAAGCTTCATGATTTTGATGTTGAAGATGTCGAGAACGAGATTTTTAACAATATTGAGATCTAAAACATGAATTTTCAGAATTGTCTGATGTTAATATTAATGTCGAGAATCGAATGTATCTTTCTCTTTAAAGAAATCTTCTGAGCGACGTGTCAAAGCATTCAACTTATCATTGATCTTGTTGAAACGATAAGCGATGTGATAGTTGAATTTAGACAGAAATTCGCTTCAACAAGCTTGATGATGACTCAACTGCTTAATTAACATGAAATACTCAAGATTTTTATGATTCGTGATCACTTTAACAGAATAAATAGAGTTTTCAAGCTTTGATCATCATTTTTCGAAAGCGCAAACAATGATCATGAGTTCTTTATCGTAGATCTCATAGTTACACTCGACTGAGTTATGCTTCTTTGAAAAGTAAGCGACTGAATGAAGAATTTCATTCTCATCATATTGAGAAAGAATGTCTTTGAACACATAGTTTGAAGCATTGATTTCTATCACAATCTTGTGATCTGAATTATAATGATGAAGAATAATCTTGAAAGTGAAGACTTTCTTAAGAGTGTTGAATGCAATCTGACATTTCTGAGATCAGACAAAGAGTACATTTTTTCTGATGAGATGAGTGAGCGAGATAGCTATTCTACTACTATAGTCATAGATAAATCTTTTATAGAAGTTCGCGAAATCTAGAAAACTTTGAACGTCTTTAACGTTGATCAAGATGAGTCAATTGACAATGATGTTTATCTTAGAAAAGTTCATCTTGATCTCTTCAATGATGATTATCAATTCTAGATACAAGACTTGAGTGACGTGAAACTTGCATTTGATTATATTTGTCTGAAGATCTGCTTCTCGCAGCTTTCGCAGAATGAGCTTGACATGAATCTCATGCTCAAGTTCATTGTCAAAATAGATCAAGATATCATTCAAATAAGCTGTATAAAACTTATTTAAATGTTTGCAAAGAGTATTGTTGATGTACTTCTGAAACAAGATAGACTCATTACATAAATCAAAGAGCATGACTAAATACTTGAATAATTTAAATCGAGTGTGAAAGATGATGAGAGCTTCATCTTCTTCTTTGATTCGAAGTCAATTGAACGCAGAAATGATATTCAGCTTGATAAAGATTTTAATTCAACTTAGATGATTCAGCGTTTCTGAAATTAGAGAAAAAGAAATACAATTCTTGACTGTGATAGCGTTCAGATCTCAATAGTTCACGCAGAAGCAAAGTTCTTCTTCGAGTTTCTTGATGAAGAGAACAGAGATGATCGTTTGAGAATGACTGACTTGAATGAAATTTTTGCTCAGATTCTCATTCAGATAACGACGAAGTTCTAGAATTTTATCATGATTCATGTTGTACAAAGCGAAGACTGAGAGTTGAACATCTTCTTTAAGATGTATGACATGATTATGAACTTGATGCAAAGACAGAGTATCGACGTTCTTCTTGAAGAAGATGTCTAAAAACTTAAAATATCTGAACGATAGAATTATAATTGAATCGACATTTTTACTTTGTCAATAGACTTCAAGATCTTCTTGTGTCGTGAATGCAGTCAAATGAAATTTCTTTTTCATTTGATGAAGATTCAGACGATGATTTTTATCATATGTACTGTCTTGAAAACGAGATGAAAACTGAGCAAGAGTTGAGCTGTTCTTTGAATAAACAATCAAAGTCGTGTGACGCAGTTTTGACTCGTCAGAGTCTAGATTAGAAGATGAGATTGACTCAAGATTTAAGAAAACATTGATTTTCTTTAGAATGATGCTAAACACTTCAAGGTCTTTGACATGAGCAGCATGATTAAAGTTTCAAGCTTTCAACTTAATTATGTCAAGTTGTATAAAAAATTGATTAAATTGATCTGCTTGAAGAATAACAGAAGTTCTAAAGAAGAAAGAATTTTGACACTTGATTTTTGATGAGTATTCTTTTTGAATGACTTGAAGAATACAACTAAAAGCTTCTTGTTTCAGATGAGAGATAAGACTGAACAAGATTTGTTTCTTGTGAATAAACTGAGTATTAATTGACTTTTCGTGAGTGAATGAAAGATTATATTACTTCTTGTGAGCAAATGAGAAACTGAGTTGCTTCTTGCGAGTGAATTGAGAACTGAATTACTTCTTGTGAGCGAACTGAAAACTGAGTTGCTTCTTTCAAGTGAATGAGAAACTAAATTACTTCTTGCGAGTGAACTGAAAACTGAGTTGCTTTTTTCAAGTGAATGAGAAACTGAGTTACTTCTTATGAGTGAACTGAGTGCTGAATTGCTTCTTGTGAGCAATCTGTAGACTGAATTGCTTCTTGTGAGCGATCTGTAAACTGAATTGCTTCTTGTGAGTGATTCATAAACTGAGTTACTTCTTGTGAGTGAATTGAGAGCGAGATTGAGAGAAAGCTACTTTGTTAACTTCAAACGAGAAATTTTCTTCTTGTTAATTAAGATCATAAATCTTGACGAGAAATGAGCAACAATGATTAAGACAGAAGAAGAAAGACAAGATGAGAATATTATGCTCAAAATTGACATCAATGACGTGATGATGAAATATTAATTTAATTCAGTGACATAAAAGAATAGTTTTTTGATGTGTTCATCAAGAATCATTGTGATTTCAATGACATGAATAATGTCATCGATTAAAGCGACTTGATCATCAAATTCTCAAAGTCTGCAAGAGTGAATTAATTGATGCAAGAGAAGATGATGTTGTTGCGTGAAGAATTTATTTATAAAGACATAAGTAAAGACTTCACTATCAATCAGAGCGAGAACGAGAACTTTAGATTGAACTTGACGTAGAATATAAAATACTATCATGTGACTATCTTTGAATGTCGAATTGAATTCAAAGAGTTTCAAGACAGATTTAGCAGAAAACTTTTTATATGATTGAAGTGAGAATGAAAAGATTGAGACTAGTAAACAAGATGATATGTATACAGATTTCTGAGCGTGACTTAGCTCAGAAACTAAACTTTTTTCGCGAGCAGCAAGACTTCTTCATTTATATTGATGATATCACTGTCATAAACATTCATGATATGCAGAGTGAAGAACTTCTTATTTGAGCATTCTTTAATAATTTTGCTCAAATGTTACAACTTGCAGTAGTAACACAGCTTTCACTTGTTGCAAATTTTCTTGATCTCAGAAATGATCAGAATCTTATCTTGAACAATGACAATGATGAAGTTTAAATTCATTGACTCATCGAAAGATGAAAGAGAAAGAGACGAAGATACTGTCAAAACAACAATCACAAAAATGATGATCTTTAAACTTAAAGAATTACTAGTTGATGCAAAGACATTCTTGACTTTGATGAACAAAACAATAATGAAGACAAAGTGAGATTGATAATGCTTAAGCTGCTGAAGCTCTTCATTGATGTCAAAGAATGTTTAAACTCATTAATGAAAGATGAATGATCAAGTTTTATTGAGATTTTGTCAGAAGAAGATGATGACTTGAGTGAAATAATTGACATTACGCTTCAGATAGTCAATCAACAAGAAATCTTTCATTAAAGAACATTTTTTCTTTTGATAGAAGAGATTGTAGTAGTCAACAAAGTTATTCATGTTTTGCTTCAAAGTTTCACGAAAATATAAATGAACATCTTCTGTCTCAAAAGAATTGTTGCAGCAATGATGTAACTTATGTCATCAATCTGCAAAGATGAAAATGATACAAAGATCATTGACTCAATATTGACTCATTAAATTGTGAGTCTTCTTATCTATAATGAGTCATGACTCGACATAGATGATCTTGACTTGATGAAAGAGATAATGATCGTCGTTCATGTTCATGCGCTGTATCAGACTCTGCTCTCATGCATTCAATCAATCTTTGTTTTTCTCATATTCAGATATGTCAAAAAGCTTCTCGAATTTAGAAGCAATGAAGACAGCGACAGAGTTCGCAGAGAAGTGAACGACAAGAAAAGATTGATTGTTTAAGATTTGTGTGATGATCTGAGCTATCGTCGCAAGAAACTGAGAATTCAACTCTATATAGATTGAAGAACTGAAAATGATGAATGAAAATGAAATGATAACATCATGTTGTCGAACTTGATTTTGAAGCTCATGCATTACACAAAAGATCTCAACTGAATTTTCGATCATACTTTGAGTAAACTGTTCAACAACACGCTAATCGTTGATTAAGAGATTGTAAGATGACTTTATTTGAGCGAAAGAATAACTAGATGAGATTTCAACATATGAAAACGTTGCAGAAAGTGTAGATCTTTCATAATGTCAGAAACTGAGTTAAACTAGAGATATTATCAATATAAAAGACTGATATTATTATTACTTGATAGAATTTAAATACAAGACAATACATCAGATAATGTATAAGATAAAAGACAAAAAGTGAAAGAAAAGAATGAAAGCTCGACTTTTATATACATGAATTGAGCAGAATCAAGACTAGACAGTAGTTTTATTGACTTAAGATTGTAGAATGATTGAAATGATTGAAACAGAATTGCTGAAACTAAATTAAGATGACGATGATTAAATTGATGACTTGATTCATTGAATTATAAAACAGATTCAATGAATCAAGATTATTTAAGATATTGATGATCTATGTTTTAAATCGAAGTGATGATCTGACATCATGACAACAAGAAGTAGAATACAAGAAGCAGAATATAAGAAGTAGAATACAAGAAGCAGAACATAAGAAGCAGAATACAAGAAGCAAAATATAAAAAAAGCAAAATATAAAAAGCAAAATATAAGAAGCAAAACACAAGAAGCAGAATATAAGAAGCAAAACATAAGAAGTAGAATATAAGAAGCAAAATACAAGAAGCAGAATACAAGAAGCAAAACATAAAAAGTAAAATATATGTATAAGTGACATCATGATTAAAATGATGCAATTTTATGATTATAAACAACATGATGATTACAGACAATATGATGATTATAGACAACATGAAACAAAATACATTGATATGATTAACAAGCAGCAGAATACAAGAAGCAAAATACAAGAAGCAAAATATAAAAAGTAAAATATATATATGAGTAACATCATGATTAAAATGACACAATCTTATGATTACAAACAATACAGTGATTACTGTTACGATCCTAGCTACGCACCTTGGTTGGTAGCTATGTTGGTGACTATGTTGATGACTATGTTGATGGCTATTCTGAGAGCTATCGCCGATCGCTCGTCGCTAGGGCATAGGCTTGTTTCGAAGCCAACCCTATTCAGGGTTAGCTTATGTTCTCCTGAGTCATATAGATAGTCGGCCCTTCCCTTCTAGATACTTTCCTTCCTTAGCATTTATATACTCGTTACATTACACTCATATGACTCGCTCTATGCTGATCTCTAACAATTACAGACAACATGAAACAAAATACATTGATATGATTGCAACGTAAGTATGATTGACAAGCAGCAGAATACAGAAAGCAGAATACATGTATGAGTGACATCATGATTACAAATGATGTAACACAATGAGTATAAGCAATATGATAATTATTGATGATATAAAGCAGAATATACATGTTTGTAACTTAAAGTAATCATAACTCATTGATTTGTTTATTATATGTTAAAAGCTTCTGTTTTTGCACAAATCTTGATTAATTTTTCTTGCTTTAATGATCTGATCTTACTTTTGTTCAATTACTTGAATCTCATTTATATTCTCTTGTTTAAATCTTGTTTATTATTAAGTTCTTGATCAAGTTATTGTTTAAATCTTCTTGCTCTGTCAATATTTATTGCAATCTTCTTGTTTAAATCTTACTCATATTTCACTTAACTCTTCTTGCTTAAATCTTGCTCATATTTATTTGCTTTGTCAATACTTGTTGACTTGAAAATCTTTTTACTCAGATTTTACTCAGATATTTAACTTAAATCTGAGCTAAATTTTAATGATTTGATCTGTGAAAGTATTAAATCTGAGCGAAATCTGACTCAGATTTAAACAAAATGTTAATGATTTGATTTGTGAAAGTATTAAATCTGAGCAAGATCTGAGCAAAATATCTGAGTCAAATGTTGATAATTTGATCTGTGAAAGTATCAAATCTGAGTCAGATTTGACTCAAATTTAAGCAAGATGTTGATAATTTGATCTGTGAAAGTATTAAATCAGAGCAAGATCTGAGCAAAATATCTGAGTCAGATGTTGATGATTTGATTTGTGAAAGTATCAAATTTAAGTCAGATCTGACTCAGATTTAAACAAAATGTTAATGATTTGATTTATGAAAGTATTAAATTTGAGCAAGATTTGAGCGAAATCTGATTCAAATTCAAGCAAAATGTTGATGATTTGATCTGTAAAAGTATTAAATTTGAGCAAGATATTTAAGTCAGATGTTAATAATTTGATCTGTGAGAGTATCAAATTTAAGCAAGATGTTGATGATTTGATTTGTAAAAGTATTAAATTTGAGCAAGATCTGAGTAAGATATTTAAGTCAAATGTTAATGATTTGATTTGTTGAAGTATCAAATCTGAGTGAGATTTGAATCAGATGTTGATGATGTGATCTGTGAAAGTATCAAATATTCTGTTTCAAATCATGTGACTGCACGTCATCAACTTTTAGTCAATGAATTTTCTTTATACATAAATGCATTTTGTACAAACAAAATTAAAGTTAACTCTCACTTCACATTAATCATTTCATCTCATCTTATATCATTCATCAACTTCTAATTACTTGTCTCATTTTAAATCATTCTTCTACTCATCACGTAACTTAAACAATATGATTCTTCAAATCTCACAGTTCGACTTTGATTATAACGTCGATCTCAGATCTTGAAGTTAAAAGTATGTAAAGTCAGCATACTCATTGTAAGAAAATGTCATCAAACATTTTTTTGACAAAATGATTGCATTGCTGACTAGAAACACGATTTTTTTTCAAAAGCATTCAAGAATGAATCAAATTCTTGCAAACTTTTGAGATTCAAATGAAAAAAGATGATTGAATGACTTTAATCAGAATTTGCAAATGAAATCAAGATTATAGATTTTTCTATTTTTAAGCGACGTTTGTGTCAGAAAGCTGTCACATACATGAGTGATGCTGACAAAAGAGTACAAGTAAGAGAAAAGTTCTGCAAAGTAATGAAAACTTAAGATCATTCAGTTAATCTTTGAAAAGCTTTCTTCAATGCTCATCATGCTCATCTTCATCTTTTTATCTTCATCATCATCATCAACGTCTTTACATTAATCTTCATTAAGTCTCTTCTACTCTGAATCTTCTGTATAATCATCAGCATCATCATCTCAGTCTCACTCAAGTCTTTTCAACTTTGAGTTATTTGTAAAATTGACAGTGTTATCATATTACTCTTCATCAAGTCTTGAACACTTTAAGTTTTCAATCTTTTCATCTTGATTTAACATATGATTCATGTCATACATAGTACTTGTTGAGCAACTGTTCAATGTGACATCTGATTCATCTTTCGAGCTTCAAGACATCATCTTCATCTCATTTCTTCAATCAATTAAAACAAGTGATATCTTTCTTGATGATGATAAGCATTGCATTTTCTATGAAGTTTCTCAAAGTATTATCAACTGTCAGAAACTGAGCTAAACTAAAGATACTATCAATATAAAAGATTGATATTATTATTACTTTGATAGAATTTAAGTACAAGACAATACATCAGATACTGTATAAGATGAAAGACAAAAAGTGAAAGAAAAGAACGAAAGCTCAACTTTTATATACATGAATTGAGCAGAATCAAGACTAGACAGTAGTTTTATTGATTTAAGATTGTAGAATGATTGAAATGATTGAAACAGAATTGTTGAAACTAAATTAAGATGATGATGATTAAATTGATGATTTGATTCATTGAACTGCAAAACAGATTCAATAAATTGAGATTATTTAAAATATTGATGATTTATGTTCTAAATTGAGTTGATGATCTGACATCATGACAGTAACTTCTTTCTTCAAGACTGAGTTTCTGCAAGATGATGAGAAGAAACAAGATGAAATGAGAAAGAATTGAAGATGAAGACTGAAACGAGACAAGAATTGATGTGAACACATTTTAATATAATGAAGCACAGATGAAACTAGAATAAATCTGAGTCACATCTGAATCAGATCTGAGCAAGATGTTTGAAGAGTGAAACGAGATGAAACGCATTTTAACATGATGATGCACAGTGAAATTGAAATACATCTGAATCACATCTGAGTCAGATTTAAACGAGATGTCTGAGTCAGATTTAAACAAGATCTGAGTCAGATCTAAGTAAGAGAAAAATGAAACGCAGTTTAATGTGATGATGCACATCGAGACAAGATGCATTTTAACATGATGATGCATGACGAGATGAGATGCATTTTAATGTGATGATGCATGATGAAACTAAAATACATCTGAGTCACATTTGAATCAGATTTAAACAAGAAATCTGAGTCAAATTTAAACAAGATCTGAGTCAGATCTGAGCTGAATTGAGATAATGAAGATTGAACTTAATGTTCTTGACATTGACATTGAAACATCACACATGACAGTATATGTGATTTTTCGACGACAGAATTGACGAGATGATATTCATTGAGCGCTTGCTCATAATTATTCAGAAGATGAAAAGACTTTCAAGTAAAAAAGTGATCTTTTTAATCGATGTAATACTTGAGCAGAAATGAATTATAGTGTCTATCACGCTTGAAGTTTAATATGCTGTTTACATATCAGAATCTTTTTTCATTCTTGATGATAATGAGTTCTCAAAATTTCTGATGTTGATTTGAAAGAAAGTCACTTGCGATATGACTCAAAAGAGTGACATGAAAGATTGAATGAATTTTCATGAATGTTGAAAGATTTAACTCAATGATCAGAGAATTATTCTTGAAGACACGCTTGATCTTGAAGAAATTCATGTTATGATCATCTAACTTGACAATAAAGCGAGTAATGCTGAGATTGCGAGCATTCAGTCAGACTTCATCTTCAACGAAGTATCTAGAACAAGAACGACGAGAGAGATTAACATTGAATTCATAGATGATCTGAGTTATAAGCATCTCATCACGTAGATGCTCAGTTAGTTTCTTCATCTTCTTGATGAACTCTTCAACATTGATTAACTTGTCTTGAGCTTGAGATGTAAGATTCTTGAGCAGAAATTCAGAAAACTCGAAGTCTAGACGTGAGTTTTGACTTGAATTGATCAAGAAGAGTGATGTTAGAGTGATTAATGATGATGCATTATTGATGATGAATTCAACTTCAGAAAGTCATTTAGCTCAGTCATTATGCATGTAATTGACGAAGACTTGAAGATAATGCTTCATGATAGCATTAATTCTCTCGATTTGATCATCGATCTCAGAGTGATACAACGTTGATAACTTGATGTTTATCTTCAGCATTTTACACATATGCTTTCAGACATCGAAGATGAATTGTGTGTCTCAATCAAACATGAAGAACTCGAGTAAATCATGATGTTTTCAAACATGAACATAAAAGCAGTTGATAACTTCTTCAACTTTCATAGAAGTGATGAGAACTAAATGTCTCATTTCGATAAGATGATCGACGAAGACTAGAACATATTTATATGTGATATTCATGAAGATACTGAGCGATAAAAAATTTACATAGTTCATGAAGATATCACATCAACGACATTCGAGAATTGAAAGAGAACACAATCATTCTTGAGTTCGTTGTTTAAAGAGCTTAAAACGTGTGCACACGTGACAGTTTCATACAAAGCGTTGAACATACTTATAAATGTTTGATCATCAGTAGACTCAATTGATCAGTTCATAACTTTTTGCTCTTTCTGAGTGATCATCGATGACATTATCATGAGCGAGCTGAATGATACAAAGACGTAGTTTATTTGAGTTGAGCACGTACTTTCTTTCTTGAAAGTACAGATGATTCTCGTGTTCTTCAAACTTGACTAGAGAAATCTTGTTGTGATGTTGTGCTTCATTGCGAAGCACTTTGATTATTTAAGCTGCGAATTTGTCATTGATTTCAACTTGCTTTCACAATGTCTGAGTGAAAGTATCAGCAGAATCTTCATCAAGATTCAGAGTGTCTTGATCTAGCTGAGACTTGACATCTTCAACATTGAATTCTTCAATTTCTAGATTCATGAAAGTTAAAATTTGCAAGAATGCTGAGATAATTGAAAACAGATGTAACTGAACTGAATCTAGAATGATGATTTGTGACTGAAGCTTCATGACTTTGATGTTGAAGATGTCAAGAGTCAAATTCTCAATAATATTGAGATTTAAAACATGAGTTTTCAGAATTATCTGATGTTGATATTGATATCAAGAATCGAATGTATCTTTCTCTTTAAAAAGATCTTCTGAGCGACGTGTCAGAGCATTCAACTTATCATTGATTTTGTCGAGATGATAAGCGATGTGATAGTTGAATCTAAACAGAAATTTGCTTCAATGAGCTTGATGACGACTCAACTGCTTAGTTGACATGAAATACTCAAGATTTTTGTGATTCGTGATCATCTCAACAGAATAAATAAAGTCTTCAAGCTCTGATCATCATTTCTCGAAAGCGCAAACAATGATCATGAGTTCTTTATCATAGATCTCGTAGTTACACTTGATTGAGTTATGCTTCTTTGAAAAGTAAGTGACTGAATGAAGAATCTCATTCTCATCATACTGAGAGAGAATGTCTTTGAACACATAGTTCAAAGCATCAATTTCTATCACAATCTTGTGATCTGAATTATAATGATGAAGAATAATCTTGAAAGTGAAGACTTTCTTAAGAATGTTGAATGCAATTTGACATTTCTGAGATCAGACAAAGAATACATCTTTCTTGATGAAACGAGTGAGCGAAATAGCTATTCTACTATAGTCATAGATGAATTTTCTATAGAAGTTCGTGAAATCTAGAAAACTTTAAATGTCTTTAACGTTGATCAAAATGAATCAATTGACAATGATGTCTATTTTAGATAGACTGATCGCGTCGAGTCGAGTACTCGAGTTCGAGTCGAGTACTCGATTCGAAAAGTGTCGAGTCGAGTTGGAATTTTTTTGAAAAAGTGTCGAGTCGAGTTGAGAAGTTGAATTCGAGCACTCGGGTCGAGTTGAGAAGCTTGACCCGACAATTCGACTCGAAAACCCGACTCGACTCGACAAGATATTAGGTAGGTGTAAATAGCTTGATCGAACAGCCTACATGATTTTCCTTCATGGCTTTCTATCATGTTTTCCCGTCATGACTCTCTATCAAAGTCAAACGATCTTCATGTTTCTCCTTCATGTTTCTCTTCATGTTTCTCTTTATGTTTCCCGTCATGATCTTCTATCAAACGGCCTTCATGTTTCCCTTCATGTTTCCCTTCATGTTTCTCTTTATGTTTCTCGTCATGATCTTCTATCAAACGATCTTCATGTTTCTCTTCATGTTTCTCTTCATGTTTCCCTTCATGTTTCTCGCCATGACTCTCTATCAAACGATCTTCATGTTCCTTTTTATGACTTTCTATCAAACGATCTTCATGTTTCCCTTCATGACTCTCTATCAAAAGATAATGCAAAAAGGTAATGCAAAAGTCGAAAACCGGAAAATTTTCTATATTTAGCCCTCTTGACGCCAAGCTCGAGTTCTTGGCAGGTCGAGTCGGGTTGACCCAATTCCCAGTCGAGTCGAGTCGCGTCGAGTTGGAAATATGCTCAACTCGACTCGAATCGAGTTGAAAATGTGAGCAACTCGATTCGAGTACGATTCGGGTTCAAAATGTCAACTTGAAACTCGACTCGACGATCAGTCTAATTTTAGAAGAATTCATCTTAATCTTTTTGATGATGATTATCAATTCTAAATATGAAACTTGAGTGACGTGAAACTTGCATTTGATTATATTCATCTGAAGATCTGCTTCTTGCAGCTTTCGCAGAATGAGCTTGACATGAATCTCGTGCTTGAGTTCATTGTTGAAATAGATCAAGATGTCATTCAAATAAGCTGTACAGAACTTATTTAAATGTTCATGAAGAGTATTGTTGATGTACTTCTGAAATTAGACAGATTCATTACATAAATTGAAGAGCATGATTAGATACTTGAATAATTCAAATTGAGTGCAAAAGATGATGAAAGCTTCATCTTCTTCTTTGATTTGAAGTCGATTGAATGCAGAGATGATATTCAGCTTGATAAAGATTTTAGCTCGACTTAGACGATTCAGCGTTTCTGAAATCAGAAGCAGAGAATATCAATTCTTGACTGTGATAGCGTTCAGATCTCGATAGTTCATACAGAAGCAAAGTTCTTCTTCGAGTTTCTTAATGAAAAGAACAGAGATGATCATCTGAGAGTGACTGATTCAAATGAAATCTTTGCTCAGATTTTCATTCAGATAACAACAAAGTTCTAGAAATTTGTCACAACTCATGTCATACAAAGCGAAGACTGAGAATTGAGCATCTTCTTTAAGATGTATGACATGATCATGAGCTTGATGCAAAAACAAGATATTGACATTCTTCTTGAAGAAGATGTCTAGAAACTTGAAATATTTGAATGATAGAATTGTGACTGAATCGATGTTCTTACTTTATCAATAGACTTCAAGATCTTCTTGTGTCGTGAATGCAGTTAAATGAAATTTCTTTTTCATTTGATGACGATTCAGACGATGATTTTTATCATACATACTGTCTTGAAAACGAGATGAAAACTGAGCAAGAGTTGAACTGTTCTTTGAATAAACAATCAAAGTCGCATGACGCGATTTTAACTCATCAGAGTCTAGATTAGAAGACGAGATTGACTCGAGATTCAAGAAGACATCAATTTTCTTTAGAATGATGCTAAACACTTTAATGTCTTTGACATGAGCAGCATGATCAAAGCTTCGAGCTTTCAACTTGACTATGTCAAGTTGTATAAAAGATCAATTGAATTAATCTGCTTGAAGAACAACAGAAGTTCTAAAGAAGAAAGAAATTTGAAACTTGATTTTTGATGAGTATTCTTTTTGAATGACTTGAAGAATACGACTAAAAGCTTCTTATTTCAGATGAGAAACAAGATTGAATGAAATTTATTTCTTGTAAATGAGTTGAGTATTAATTGACTTCTCATGAGCAAACGGAAAATTATATTGCTTCTTGTGAGCAAATGAAAAACTGAGTTACTTCTTGCAAGCAAATTGAAAACTGAATTGCTTCTTGTGAGCGAACTGAAAACTGAGTTGCTTCTTGCAAGTAAATTAAAGACTGAATTGCTTTTTGTGAGCGAACTGAAAACTGAATTGCTTCTTTCAAATGAATGAGAAACTAGATTGCTTCTTGCGAGTGAACTGAAAACTGAGTTGCTTCTTTTGAATGAATGAGAAACTAGATTACTTCTTATGAGCGAACTGAATGCTGAATTGCTTCTTGTAAGCGATCTGTAGACTGAGTTGCTTCTTGTGAGTGAATTGAGAGCGAGATTGAGAAGAAGTTACTTTGTTAACTTCAAGCGAAAAATCTTTTTCTTGTTGATTAAGATCATAGATCTTGACGAGAAATTGACAACAATGATTAAGACAGAAGAAGAAAAACAAGATGAGAATATTGTGTTCAAAATTGACATCAATGACGTGATGATGAAGTCATGATAAACTCATGATGATGAGATATTGATTTAATTCAATGACATAAAAGAATAGTTTTTTGATGTGTTCATCGAGAATTATTGTGATTTCAACGACATGAATAATGTCGTTGATTAAAGCGACTTGATCATCAAATTCTCAAAGTCTGCAAGAGTGAATTAATTGATGCAAGAGAAGATGATGTTGTTGCGTGAAGAATTTATTTATAAAGACATAAGTAAAGACTTCACTATCAATCAGAGCGAGAACGAGAACTTTAGATTGAACTTGACGTAGAATATAAAATACTATCATGTGACTATCTTTGAATGTCGAATTGAATTCAAAGAGTTTCAAGACAGATTTAGCAGAAAACTTTTTATATGATTGAAGTGAGAATGAAAAGATTGAGACTAGTAAACAAGATGATATGTATACAGATTTCTGAGCGTGACTTAGCTCAGAAACTAGATTTTTCTTGCAGACAGCGAGACTTCTTCATTTATATTGATGATGTCATTGTCATAGACATTCATGATATGCAGAGTGAAGAGTTTCTTATTTGAGCATTCTTTAGCAATTTTGCTTGAATGTTGCAACTTGCAATAGTAATACAGCCTTCACTTATTGCAGATTTTCTTGATCTCAGAAACGATCAGAATCTTATCTTGAACGATGATAATGACGAAGTTTAGATTCATTGACTCATCAAGAGATGAAAGAGAAAGAGATGAAGATATTGTTGAAACAACAGTCACAGAAATGATGATTTTTGAACTTAAAGAATTACTAGTCAATGCAGAGATGCTCTTGACTTTGATGAACAAAACAATGATGAAAACGAAGCGAGATTGATGATGCTTAAGCTGTTGAAACTCTTTGTTGATGTCAAAAAATGCTTGAACTCATTGATGAAAGATGAATGATTGAGTTTCATTGAGATTTCGTCAGAAGAAGACGATGACTTGAGTGAAATAATTGACATTACGCTTCAGACAGTCAGTTAATGAAAAATCTTTCATCAAAGAACATTCTTTCTTTTGATAGAAGAGATTGTAATAGTTAACAAAGTTATTCATGTCTTACTTCAGAGTTTTGCGAAGATATAAATGAGCATCTTCTGTCTTGAAAGAATTGTCGCAGCAATGATGCAGCTTGTGTTATCAATCTGCAAAGATGAAAATGATGCAAAGATCATTGATTTGATATTGACTCATTAAATTGTGAGTCTACTTATTTATGATGAGTCGTGACTCGACATAGATGATCTTGACTTGATAAGAGAAATAATGATCATCGTTCACGTTCATGCGCTGTATCAGACTCTGCTCTCATGCATTCAATCAATCTTTGTTCTTCTCATATTCAAATATGTCGAGAAGCTTCTCAAATCTAGAAGCGATGATGACAGCGACAGAATTTGCAAAAAGATGAATGATGAAAGAAGATTGATTGTTCAAGATTTATGTGACGATCTGAGTTATCATTGCAAGAAATTGAGAATTCAATTCTATATAGATTGAAGAACTGAAAATAATGAACAAGAACAAGATGATAACATCATGTTGTCAAACTTGATTTTAAAGCTCATGCATTATGCGAAAGATCTCAACTGAATTTTCGATCATACTTTGAGCGAACTGTTTAACAGCACGCTCATCGTTGATCAAGAAATTGTAAGATGACTTCATTTGAGTAAAAGAATAACTAGATGAGATTTCAATGTATGAAAACATTGCAGAAAGTGTAAATCTTTCATAATGTCAAAGACTGAGCTAGATTAGAGATACTATTAATATAAAAGACTGATATTATTATTACTTTGATAGAATCTAAATACAAGACAATACATCAAATAATGTACAAGATGAAAGATAAAGAGTGAAAGAAAAGAACGAAAGTTTGACTTCTATATACATGAATTGAGCAGAATCAAGACTAGACAGTAGTTTTATTGACTTAAGATTGCAAAATGATTGAGATGATCAAAACAGAATTGCTGAAACTAGATTAAGATGATGATGACTAAATTGATGACTTGATTCATTGAACTGCGAAACAGATTCAATGAATCGAGATTATCTAAGATATTGACAATCTATGTTTTAAATCAAGTTGATGATCTGACATCATAACATATTGCGATGTTATTGCTTGTTGAAATCATTGTGAAGAAGAGAGTGCATCGTCTGCATCTCAACTGTATCTTCGCATCTTCTTGAATAAAAACATTCAGAAGTATTATTTTCTTGATGATGAGTAAGCGAGAAATGACGTGATTGACTTTCGTCAAACGAACGCGTATTAGTTTGCATGCTTGTCTGATCTCTTGCGTTCAATCATTAACTCGACTGTGTAACGTGATCTTGTTTTGTAGCATGTTCAAATGAACATGTAGCGAACTCATGTATGTTTCTGTCTCTAGAGTTTCAATGTTTACTCTTTTGAATGCTTCTGCTACGTGACGCAGAGTCTGATTCTGAAGTGTTTCTAGTCTGCTTCAAGTTTAAGTTATGTAAAATATTTAAATAGTGATAAACAAAAGCAATGCTATAAGATATTTAAATAGTGACAAACAACAGCAATGCTATGAAGTATCTGAATAGCTGCAAACAACAGCAATGTTATGAAATATTCTCTCAAGTGCTAAAGCAAATGTCTCAATATCATGTCATGCAATATCATCAATCAAGTATCACAAGTCAAAGTCAACTCATATTTACTCTTGATCATGTCATAAGTCAGAGATCAGAAGTCATAGTCAACAAATCACATACAATCAACTCAGTTCAGAAACACGTAGTCATCATCATCATTCAACTTGAAAAAAGAAGATCATCGTGACTATGAGTGACATGACACTGTGAGTATAAACAACACAGTGACTACGAATGATTCAGAGCAGAATACACATATCAGTATGACTACAGCGTGAGTATGAAGCATGATACAAGAAGCAAAATACAAGAAGCAAAATACATTTCTTACTCAGATATTTTGCTTGATTCAAATCTGAGCAAGAAGATTCTCAAGTTAACAAGTATTGACAAAGCAAATAAATCTGAGCAAGATTTGAGCAAGATTTAAACAAGATATTTGAGTAAGATTTAAGCAAGATATCTGAGTAAGATTTGAACAAGATATCTGAGTAAGAAGATTCTCAAGTTAACAAATGTTGATTGAACAAGATCTGAGTAAGATCTGAGCAAGATCTGAGCAAAATATCTGAGTAAGAAGATTCTCAAGTCAACAAGTGTTGACAAAGCAATAGATTTGAGCAAGATATCTGAGCAAAATCTGAGCAAGATATGAGTAAGATTTGAGTAAGATCTGAGTAAAATATCTGAGTAAAAGAGTGTAGATGAGATTCAAGTAATTGAATAGAAATAAGATCAGAGCAGAAAGAATTAATCAAGATTTGCATAAGAACAGAAGCTTTCAACATATAATAAACAAATCAATGAATCATAACTGCTTCAAGTTACATTAATCACAGCTATTGAACATTAATGTAACAAAGCGACAGTTCTTTCTGTTCACTTGTAACTCTCTATGTTTGTTACAAATAATTATGTCAAAGATAATCAAATATTTTGATGTGATGCACAAAGTAACTAAATAGATAATAAATCATTGATTACATCAATTACGTCAAATTTTGAAGCTTCTGCTAAAATGCGAGTCGCACATTTGTCGATATACAATGATACTCAATCTCATCATGTCTCAATCAGTTATTTTTCTTGAAGATCACAAGAAAAGAATTCTTGAACTATCTCATAATGATGTCAAGATATCAGATATTCATCAAATTCTACAAGATGAATATCATGTCAACATAACTCAACAAACTCTGCACAATCGACTTTACATATGACAGATAATCAGAAATACTTGAGCGAACACAAGTGATGAATTTCATGATTGAATCAGAGAACTTTATCTACTTCATCTGTTTGACAAGAATATACTTCGAATTCTTGAGAACAAAGATTCTAAAATCACACGATTCTCTTTTATATGCATATGAAAGAAGCTGAGATTGAAGAATCGCGTTGATTTAATCAGTAAAAAGATAGCAGATGCAGAAATGCTGTCTATTGTAGAAGTTGAACTTCAAAAGAGAATCATTGAGAATTATGAGTATGATATGCTTCATGCTCATTTCTGAGAGCAAGATCATCTAATATCATGATCATTCACATCTTCAACATGTTGTCTTACTTTACTAACACATTATAGCACTTGACTCTATGATTTGATTAAGATCTTGAACTCTGATGATGTTACTCAACGAAAATATGATTTGCAATGAACTTAAGATGAATACATTGTTTCAGATTTTAACTTCATATGATCAATCAATGATTATTGCAAACTGAACATGTTTGAATTTGAAATATATGAAATCATTGATGCATACTCTCGATATACTGTCTGAATCTATGTTGAGATATCATTTCATATCAATATAAGCTGTCTTCAACAGTTTCTAGATTCAACAAAGAAAACAAACAAGATTTTGAAAGTTATAAAATTCAATCGAGAAGTGAAAACAGACTTGCTTGCTGTCACACATCATTGTCTTTGTCGAGATCATGAATCAAATATTCTCTTCAAGAATTGCTTTTTCTATGAAATGAGCATTAAGAATCAACATATTGAGTCTTGATGAAATCAGCTAAATAAAATGTTGATCTATTGTTGATGTGTATGTTATTTACTCAACATCAATTCATCTTCATACTAATATGAGCATAAATATACTTTCACAATCTTCATGAAGAAAACAGTTTCAACTTTAAGTCATCAGCAGATTGCATTTGTCTTCATGCTATCTACATGCTCATACTACATCGAAAAGTATATTCATATGTTAAAAGCTGAAACTATCATAAGATTTATCGACAAAAGAATTGATTCAACTGTGTTTCAGATCAATCATGAATTCTCTATCATCACTCAGAACAGATTTCAGATCTAACTTTTCAACTTGATTCAATTCTGCTTGATGAATTATCAACAGATGTAAAGAAATATGATATGCTCTTGTCTTGATATGCTTGATTTATCATGCTAATAAATGATAGTGATTAATGAGTATTTATCTGTCAATGTTCTTAATTGATGTTTGAAAGTCATGATTGATCTTCATATTGATACAAAGCAGCTGAACGTTAACTTTGAAAAGAGATTTGCACATCGTAGTCAATTGCACTATTAGAAATATCTTCGTTTGAGAGAGTTAATTTATCATCACATTGCATCAGATAGTTTATCTGACATACATGAGAGAGCACATTCAAATGATGATGTACATTGAATGCTTGAAATCAATGAAGATAATGAGCAATCGAATATGTCATAGACTCGATAGACAAGAAAGTCGCTGCTCAGCATGTATCACATTAGCTATGACTCTGTTGTATGTGTAATTTCGTTAATTCTCAATGATTCATATGAAGTGAAAAAACATCATATGTTGCACTTGTATTGATATGATCAGACAGTATTGTCTTGAAACAGATGACTTTCATATTGACTTGTCATTCAGCGTCAAATTCTGCCATGAATGCGATGATTCAAACTCACGAAATGTCTCTTTTGAATCATTTTTGACTTTCAGATCACATCATGTTGAATTTATTGATCTTATTGACTCTTCTTCTGTTGCTTCAACATCTTAATCATCAAATTCTCAAGCTTTCATTGAATTACAGCTTATTGCTCGATTCTCACAATTAAATCATCATCAAGCAGAGATTGTACGACAGAAATCAATTTCAACAAGCAAACTCTTCATCAAATGAAATCTATCAGCAGTAAGCAAGATTACAAAGACTCATATTGTGTAATCTTCTGCAGCAAGCTATCAGTTTAAGACATATTATATCATGAGATGATGTTTCATTGATAACACTCAACAATCAATAACTTGTAAAAAGTGAAAATAAAATGTGTTTTGTACATCAATCTTCATATCTGTATGAAACAACAGACTGACTAACTTTCTAAATAAATCATGCTCAATTTTCAATTCTCAATGTTCAGATTGAAGATCTGAATGACTTTATTCAATGATGTCTTTTGTTTCAGACAAAATGATATATCGATGCGTTTATGAATATACTTTGCAAATCATATCTTGTTAATGATTGAAATGATAGAAGTGAAATTACACACATGACAATGAAGATTCAGAATGCTGTGTGTATCAATGAATTACTTTCATATTTCAAGAGATTGTTTGAATCAACATATCAGATATATGTCATTATTGAAAAACAAGATGAAGTTGTCTTGCATAGTGACTTGAAATATTCGATTCAAGACATCATCAAGAAACTCAACATCAAGAAGAAATTCAACGTCAAGAAGAAACTTGACATTAAGAAGAAACTCGACATCAAGAAAAAACTCGACATCAAGAAGAAACTCGACATCAAGAAGAAACTCGACATCAAGAAGAAACTCGACATCAAGAAGAAATCTTCTATTAAGAGAAAGTCTCATATCAGTATGAAGCTTCATGTACTATGACATGATCTGATTTGTTAACTGATATAGAACTCAGAACACTCAGTTGCAGTTCAAACTTCATGTCATTGTTACGAACATGCACTTCGAGTTAGTCTAACATAGATTGTGTCAGACTATCATAGACTAGTACAGAGCTGATGTTGATACGCTAGTGATTTAGCGTGTCTTCGTGAATATAAGATCTTTGACGTGTTACATCTTTTTTCTTCTTTAGCTTTGAACTTCTAGTTAAAATACACTCATATGATTCGCTTTATGCAGATTCATAACATTAGTTCAAAGCTCATTAATCTTGCTATCGACGTGTAAATGATATAAAAATAAGCTACACAACTCAAATCAAAAGTTGAACTCAGAAATTTTGATAGCAGAACTCAAGCTCAGAAAGTTCAATAAAAATCAGAAATTTCTAAAGAAGAATCTTGATTTGAAATCAGAAATTTCGATAGAATCAGAATTAAAGAACACGAACGCGTTGCTCTTGACTAACTCTTTATTGAGTTCGTCATCAGAAATCAGAAATTTCAGCAGTACTTGAACTCAGAAAGTTCGATAAAGTACTAGTCGTTGCTTGAACTCAGAAAGTTCGATAGAGTAACATCAGAATCTCGATCAGCAATTTGCTACTCATACAATGACTAGAAGCTCAGAATCAGCGAGCATTGCTCGCTACGAACTTCAAGATGCTAGAAGAGAATCACTTCTATCACAGAATCGAACAGCATCAGAAGAAGAAGACACGAATGCATCATTGAATACAGAAGAAGAGAACACGAACGCGTTATTCTTTGATCATGAAATGATCAAGATCAGCATCAGCACTGAACTGAATGCTTGAATAAGCGCTCATGAAGCAGACGATCTCGTTGTCTTTATCAAGTACATGTGTCAACAGCATGACATTGAAATCAAGATTCACAATGACATGATTCAGATGTTAGAAGATGTCAACGAGATAAACATCACATTAAAGATTATGCAGACGCATCTGCAGAAAAAGAATAAAGACAAGAACATGATTATACATCATTTAAAAGCTGCATCAAGTCGACAAAGCACTTTGATTTCTGAAGATCATTTCTCGAAGTCAATCAAGTTATTGAACTCTTTATTGTTTGAAGATTCGTTGCAGAATGTAGACAATTGACTGTCTTAAATGCAAAACAAGCTGAAGATAAACAAGAATCATTTTTCTATCAAAGAGTTGAAGATTGCATACATCGAAAGTTGAGTCAGTGAAGCTGCGATCAAACATATTGCATCTTGCATGCAAAATATCTTCTTGAACTCGTTTCTAGAAGTCAAAGAAGTACTATCAATGATTAATAAGATGTACAACGATTTCAATCATCATCACATGACTCAACGTCAATACTTGAAGCTGTATCAGAACAAGATCTTCTTTCATGAATTTTGAATGAAATTTCAGAGATTTAGTGCAGAACTAGAATACAATAACAAGATTCTACTAAATGATTTTCAGCATAAGATCAGCTCAGATCTTCAGCGAGCAACGCTCAATGAATGAATCATGAACTTGAACGAGTTTGTTGACATCTGCATGCAAGTCAATGTTAGATTGACTGAATTGAATGCTTGATCAGTCATCAAAGCATCAGTTACTCAAGCTGCTCACTCTGTCATCAGCACATCGATTACTCGACTCACGTCATCAGTTTCTTCATGAAAGAAACTTGAAAGATTGAAGCTCAATTCTATTCAGAAAGAGTTGTTTAAAAAAGAACTTTGCTTCAAATGCAAGAAGTTAAAACATAAAGCATATGACTGTCTTAAAACAACTCAAGTGCATGAGATAGCTGCGAGTTTGAAAAACGATCTGCTTTCGTCAAAGTAGTGACTGAGAGCAATATACTCATATTTTGTTTCATCAGCATGTCTGACGATTCATTTGATTTCAAGTCGTTCATTATTGACATCATTTTGAGTAGTCTGAGAAAGATATTCAGATTCTTCACTCTGATAGATACTGAAGTCATTGACATGACTTTCATTGATGAATCTTTGATGTCAGAGTTATGTGAATGCTTTGATATTCAGTCAATATCGCTGTCAAAATCAAAGTTAATTCAATCATATGATGAAATCTTTGATCGAAAGTTGATTACATACGCTTTGTATACATTGATCATGATACAAGAACACAAGAATGAAATGATGTTTTTATTGATAACTCATTTAGATAAGCACAAGATAATCATTGAAAATCTTTGATTGAAAAGAAATCAAATTTTGATAGATTCTGCAAACGATCGATTAATATCATTGTTGAAGATTCAAACATTGAAATCTGTTATTTTGAAAGTAAGCAGTCAATCAGCATTTTACAGATCTGAGTCAAGCGAAATCTGCAAAATGAAATGAAAGAACTTGAACTTGATGATTATGTTGACAATTATCTTGAAGCGATTCACGAATCAGAAACTAGTGAATCAGTTCATTAAATTTGTTCAATTCATTGAATCTGTATTCATATGAAAGCAAAGCACTCAAGTTGATCTTGATCAACTTCGCTTCTTTCAGTCAACTGAGAAAAAGAGACTCGTCAATATTGTCATGATCGAAGTCACTGTGTATTGAACTTTAGTCAAGAATAAGAAGATCAGAATCTTTTTCTTAATCATTAATGAAATCAACAAAGCGCTTAGCTCAGTTGAAGATTTCGCGAAACTGAATGAAATGATCTCTGTCATGTCATTAAATGAACTGAAGAAGAAGCTTTTGATAGTTTATCATGACTTTCTGAATGTTTTTGATAGAGAAAAGACAACGCAGTTGTCTTTGCATCAATCATATGATCATAAGATTGAATTAGAAGATGAGAATTAATCATCTAGAAGTTGATTGTATTTCATGTCAAGCTATAAGTTGCAGAAGATCAAAGAGTATTTAGAAGAGAATTTGAAGAAGAAGTTCATCACACTCAGTAAAGCTTCTTTCGCTTCGTCAATACCATTTGTTGAAAAGAAAGATGATAGTCTTCACTTTTGCATGAATTATTGAAAACTGAATGCTCTGATCAAAAGAGATCGTTATTCAATACTTTTGATAAACGAAGTACTCGCTTGAATTCAAGACAGTAAGTATCTGACTTGACTTAACATTATCATCACGTTCAATAAGCTTTGCATGAGTACTGAAAGTGAGAATCTAATCACATTCATTACTTTCTTCGATGTTTACAAGTATAGAGTAATGTTCTTCAAATTAATCAATGAACTTGCGTTCTTTCAGCACTATATCAATAATGTATTATTCAACTGTCTACATAAATTCTGTCAGACATATTTGAATGATATTCTCATTTACAGCAAGATCTTGAAAGAACATAGAACTCATGTGAAAGAAGTGCTAAACAAGCTTCGTGAAGTCGATCTGCAGATAAACATTGACAAGTGTGAATTCAAGATTCAGAAAATCTCGTTTCTTGAACTATTGATGTTCATCAATGATCTACGAATAAATTCTTGAAAAGTAAATGTGATTTGAAACTAAAAAGTGTCGTGATCGTTGACTCATGTGCAGATCTTCATTGACTTCTGCAATTTCTATCAACGATTCATAAAGAACTTCTCAAAGATCATTTAACTCATGATAAAGCTGACTTAAAAAGATCATTTCTTTGAATGAATAAAGATTTGTCAGATGATCTTTGAAGAACTAAAGCAATAGATGATGACAGCTTTCATTCTGAAGCATTTCAACTCGATCAGAAAAGCTATTCTGAAAATGAACTTCTTGAACTATGTGAATGATGAAGTATTGTCTCAATATGACGATGAAAACATCTTACATTCAATGATCTTCTATAGCAAGAACATGATTTTCGCAGAATGCAACTACGAGATCTATGATAAAGAACTGCTGATCATTATTCGCTGTTTGAAACATTAACGTCTTGAATTGAAATGTACGAATATTTTAATCAAGATCTTCATCGATCATCTGAATTTGAAGTACTTCATGATCATCAAAGAACTGATCAGACAACAAGTTAAATGAACTGAGAAGTTATCTGAATATAACTTCAAGATCATATATCAGTCGAGAAAACAGAATCTGAAAGTCGACGTGCTGATCAGAATGTCAGACGTCAAGTCAGTTGAAGCAAACGATGATCAAAAGTTATATCAGCATCAAATGCTATTGCTTGAAGACAAATTTGAACTGCAGTCAATAGAAGTTGATCAAGAAGATGATCAAAAAGCTGATCAAGATTTGACTCAAATCTTGCTCAGATTTGACTCAGAATCTGACTCAGAATCTGACTCAGATTCAAAACTTGAATCAAAAGCTAATCAAAATTCGATCAAAGAGATGATTTCTATTCAGAATCAGATTATAGTCGAAAATTGAACAAATCAACTGTGCTTCAATATTCAAATAATCATGAAACAGAACAGAAGAACTTATCAAGATATTAATCTAGACAATTGCAAAGTACTTGATGAAGTACTTTGAAAAGATGATAGACTATGAGTTTTTCAGTCAATGATCATTCGATTAATAAGAGAAGCATATGATTTTTCGATCAATAATCATTCTGACATGAATTGAACATTGAACTTGTTAAGATGATCATATTGCTGATCAAAGATGAGAACGACAATCAAGCGCTACATTCGAAACTGTTACGTTTGTCGTAGGTCAAAAGCATCGAGAGATCAAATCAATGAACTGCTGAAGTCATTGCTCATATTCAAGCAGTAATGACAGAACATATTATTAGACTTCATTATTGATTTATCAGAAAGTGATGAAAACAACGCGATTCTGACAGTCATAGATCGATTGTCTAAGAAACGACATTATATATCGTGTTGATCAGATGATAAAGAAATCTTCGCAGAACAAACAGTCAAGCTACTGTTGATATGAGTCTTCAGAATTCATGAACTATCAAGATCAATAGTATTCAATCGTGATTCACAATTCATATTGATTGTTTGAACGTCTTTATGTCTGAGACTTGACATCAAGATGAAACTATTCACAGACTATCATTCGCAGATCGATGATTAAACAGAAAGAGCGAATCAGAATGTGAAATGATATCTACGAAGCTATTGCTCATATATGCAAGATGATTGATTCATCTGATTATCTATGACTGAATTTGTCAATAACAATGCTATTTCGTCATCAATTGAACAGTCAGCGTTCTTTCTGAATAAGAACTTTCACTTTCGTATAAGCTTCGATTCGAATTCAACTGAATATGAGATCACTTAAGCTAGAATTGAAGCAAGCAAAGTGAAGAATATATTCAAACACATGAAATGATCACTAGCATTAATCAAGCAAGCATTAGCAAGAGTCAGAGTCACAATGAAGAAACAGATTGACAAGCATCGAAAAGAAATAATTTACAAGATAAATGACATGATGTTTCTGAACTTAAGAAACATTATGATCTCAAGATCATCAAAGAAACTAAATGATAAGATGCTAGAACTCTTCAAGATTTTGATCAAGATCGAACATGTATATTGACTGAAACTGTCGTTGACTATGAAGATTCATTCAAAGTTTGCGTCAAATCTGCTGCGATTAAATTCAAAAAATGCTTTAGAAGAACAACAAAATGAGTTGTTTGATTCTATAGTGATTGAAAATGAAGATGAATGAAAAGTGAAGAACATATTGAACTTTAGACACTACGAACGAAGCAAATGACTACAATATCGTGTCAATTGAAAAGAATACAACGTTGATTTACATTGATACAACGTCAATGAAAGTGAATTCGAAGATTGCTTGAAAGTCATTAATGACTTTCATGAACGTTATTCAAACAAGTCAAGATAGAAATCAACTCAAGAAAGATTGACTGAATTGCAGTAATGAGAACATTGCTAAATAAAGAGAAGAAATAATGTTATGAACATGCATTTCAAGTTAATCTAACATAAATCATGTCAAACTATCATAGACTAATACAGAGCTGATGTTGACACGCTAATAATTTAATGTGTCTTCATGAGTACAAGATCTTCGACGTGTTACATCTTCTTTCTTCTTTAGCTTTGAACTTCTAGTTAGAATACACTCATATGATTCACTTTATGCAAACTCATAACAGTCATTTGCTCTGAATGAATTTGAAGACATTGATAAATTTTAATTTAATGATGAAGAAAAGAATCTGTCATCATCATCTCAATATTTCGACGAGATAAATGAACATCATCTCGATGAGATATCAGAGACACTTACATTCTACAGCATTACAATCTCATCACGTTTTAAACTGACTTTCAAGATTATATATTTCACGTTCATATTAATATGAAGATTGTTGATGAAGTTTTCAGAATCATGATGATAATGCTGATGTCAATTCAAGCAAAATGCAAAATCAGAATGTGACTCGCTCAAAATTGAAATGTAAATGCACATAATTTCAAGTGTCAATCAATGAATCTTCAGATCATTGATCTATTAAATCAAGAAAATAAAGAGAGAAGATGATTTACATGCATCACAATACAATGACATTATATTCTTTAGTTACAAACTATGCATCTGTTGCGATCAATCTTCATACAGACATGTGTATGCTGCTTTGTGTTGCTCATAATCATCATATTGCTCATAATCATAAGATTGCATCATCTTAATTATTATGTCGCTCATACGTGTATTCTGCTCTTTATATTTTACTGCTTATTAATCATACTTACGTTGCAATCATATTAATGTATTTTGTTTTATATTATCTGTAATTATTATGTTGTTTATAATCATTGAATTATTTGTAATCATCATGTTGTCTATAATCACAAGATTGCATCATTTTAATCATGATGTTACTCATATGTATATTTTGCTTCTTGTGTTTTGCTTCTTGTATTCTGCTTCTTATATTCTGCTTCTTGTATTCTGCTTCTTGTATTCTGCTTTTTATGTTCTGCTTCTTGTATTCTGCTTTTTATGTTCTGCTTCTTGTATTCTGCTTTTTATGTTCTGCTTCTTATGTTCTGCTTCTCATATTCTGCTTCTTGTATTCTGCTTCTTGCATTCTGCTTCTTATGTTCTACTTCTTGTATTCTGCTTCTTGTATTCTACTTTTTGTGTTCTACTTCTTGTATTCTGCTTCTTGTATTCTGCTTCATATTCACGCTGTAGTCATACTGATATGTGTATTCTGCTCTGAGTCATTCGTAGTCACTGTGTTGTCTGTACTCACAGTGTCGTGTCGCTCGTAGTCACGATGTTTCATCACTCATCTCATGCTTTCGCTCATATTCAATGTGTCACTCAATACTATCATAGAACAATGCATCTACACAGTGTAGATTGATCTAAAGATTGTACTACAATTTACATTATTAACTACGAACATCAGATTATCTAACATCTATGAGGTGGGTTTTGAATTTTGAGGTGGGTTCACGACTTCGCTCGTCTGACGTTCGACGTTCGACGTTCGACGTTCGACGTTTCGAGTTATTTCAGTTTGCACGATACGGTCTGCCGTATTCTAGCGCGATCTGCGAGGGCGCTTAATTCGAACGTGTTGATATCTACAGTAGAGTCGTTGTGGCAGCCTCGCCTTCATGCCTAAACAACATGGCGACGGACGCAGTATGTTCATGTCATCTTCGATGTGTCCTACATATACTAATATCGTGTAGCTTATGCGCGCTCCGTTCCCTCCAGAAGCCAGTCTCGTCCAATTTAAAAGTGTTCACCTCGACAACGCGCAGGGCGAGGCCAGGAATGTGCAAGGGAAACGATTGTCGAATCTACCTGTCGTATTCCAGAACAAGAAACATCAAACAGTGCGAGTACGGCATGATGATCTTCAAGAATACCTTGAGTGGGAACTCGACGTCTCGAGGCTAAATGACATCCACAAATGGCTTTGGCTTGCCGGCCGGCCAATGTGTGCTCGGCCTCTCTACAAGCAAAAGATGATAGACCGTGAGATACTGGTCACAGAGCAGATAGATTTGCATCTGCTTTGGCAGCGGTCCCGAATCTTCATAAAGCCGCTTCCAGAGTTCTTGATGGATCACGACTTTTGGACGGGGAACTTGTGCGGCAACCAGAAGGATCACAAAAACGCTTGCGGCCTTCTTCTCTCGTACACTTGGTTAGTCCGCTACCAAAGCGATCTCAAGATTGCAAAGGATCATGGTTTGCTACCATCTTGGATGACGTGGACGGATTGGGTAACATTTACCTGCGCATTCCTTGACACGGTCGATTACGAAAGCTTGAACAATTTCAATGCACGCTATGAATATGGCGAACTTCGATTAGGTAGGGTTAATTGGATTTATCGTCTAACATTCCGAGACTTCATGAGAGGGTATCTCTATGGTTATAACCGTTTCAGCGTATTCTTAACCCGCAATTTTGCCTGGCTGGCCGTCGCTTTTCTCTATATAACTGTCGTACTTTCTGCTATGCAAGTCGGGCTGGCTACCGATCAGCTGAAGGGGAGCTCGAGGTTTCAGGATGCCTCCTATGGCTTTACAGTCTTTTCGATTCTCACGCCTTTGATTGTGGTTGCCTTCGTATCCTCCGTACTGCTGGTGCTGGTTTTCTACAATGTCTCGAAAACACTGATCTACAAAAAGAAAGTTGAGAAAGAGAGAAGTCAACCTTGTCAGAATGGGCAGCAGCAACCCTCGGTGTAGTTGGACTAGCAATATAATATTTAATATATTTACGATTTATCTTGTGCCAATCATTGGTTCCAACGGCAATCGCGATTTTTACTGTAACCGAGATTCTGCCCATCAAGTCAACTAAGCCGACATAGATTGATATCATTGTGGCAGGAAGCGGCCCAAATAGAGCTTGGGCCCTATATTTGCTTCGAAAGCAAGTAACGACCAACCGCTCGGCCTGTCGTTAGCTGCGTTGGACCAAGAAAGTTAGTTTGAACCTGTTTCGTGGGATAACGTAAAGGTAGGAGACAATCGTATTCGAGCCGATGCTCACACTATTAAATATTTCGAACTGCGTATACGGTCGGAGCTATATACCCATGCGCTTGCATGTGGGTCTGTCAATCGCCAATGCAAGTTTTCATATGACGCTTTTGCTGTTACAGGAATATCCAGTGAACCTAATACTACGGACTTCGCTCTGTTGCAGCAGTAGTGAAATTCCAGTGGAATCTGTAACGGATGTACTGGTTACCTGCGGTGACACTATGCCTTGCAGGATCAGCGTAACAGACCTTACCAGAGTCAGCCCTCTGACTTACATATATCTCACAAGCTCCCACTTTTGAGTGACTTTCATTCGACTGAGACTCTGTTATCAATATTCGGCATTTCCAGTAGCTTTTATAGCCCGAGACTCCGAATTTGGGGCACCACTCTCACTGGGATTTGCCTATAGATGTCTATCCTAAACAAGTCGTAAGCACCATCCACTACCGCCGTTTACATCATGACTCTAATCAATTTTACAGTGTTTTCATTTCCAAACCCTTCCGGTTCATCGTTGAAGGGACGTCTTGTTATGTTTCCTCAGCCTTGGTTACTCATCGTTCGGAACCTTTAGATCGTTAGTCGATGGACCCATGTCAAAGGCTCAGAAAGGCTCAGCGGAACTCGAGGACGTCAGCGAGGAGACATTTGTTCGCTTCTGCCAATGGGCACACAACTGCTATCACGTAGCTCCAAACTCCGAAATCCTTGAGGCAGCGAGTTCCCAAGCTGCTCCTGGTCCCGGCCCCTAAAATAGCGGACGAAGAACCTACCAGTGAGAGGAGTTATCACGAAGCCTATCTAGGTGCACCGAGAGATGAAGCACCCAGTGAGCGGAATCTCCCCGAAGACGATCAAGCATTGGACTTTTCAGAACGATAGCCCTTTAATTCTAGCCTTTCTCGCTACGGCAAAAAAAGCAAGATTTCTCTCAATACGTGCCAGATTCTACCGGTCCAAGGATGCCTTTAAAGAGGCCTTCCTTCTGCTCAAATCCCTAGTCTCTGAGACTGTTCACAATCCTGTACCTCTTAGGGCCAATCGCGGACCGGCTGAAGACTACCCAGATGTCTTCCTTTACCAAGCCTGAATCTTCGTGTTCGCAGAGCAGTACGATATACAACCGCTCAAGGCCCTGGCCGTGCATCAGCTCCATGGGACACTCGCCGCATTCACACTCTACCACAATCCCATCTGGGATATCGTCACCCTGTTGAGGTACTCCTACGCCAGAACGGCTGGTTTGGAAGTGCGGTACCGAACAGCCAAGGGCATTGCTGATGCGACAGGTCGGGAGCGAACTGGAAACACTGATCAAAGCAGATGGGTTCAGGGGCACTTTCGGTAGGGGGGGCGCTTCCTCATGACTTTTTGGAAGATGGTTGAAAATCGGTTTCCCTGATAGGCTTCACCGTATTGCAGTCTCCACTAGCACTAATATATATGTATCATGCTCAAAAAATAACCGGTTATCTTTGCACCGATTATCCGACGCAAGAGCCATTCACGAAAGAGAAAGTCCCTTTTTTCTATATCTATATCTATATCTATATCTATAGCTTTCTTTAAAGCTCGTTGCACATACACACACAATATACAGTACAGTACAGTACATAGATGATCCTATGTAACAGCACAACAGCACAACAGTTGCAATTAACCAATTTCTCTCCCCTAAACGGCAAGACTAACTAACTGCCCGATTCGTTTCAGAGCGGAAGGGGGGGTTACAGTTGGTGGGGGGTTGGAAAAGTTGAGTCAGAGCCGGAACTTTTTTTTTTTGATTCCGACCCCGACTCAACTTTCTGCATATGCTAATCATGAGTTCAAAATTATTCCAACCTCGACTCAGCTTTCTGCATATGCAAATCATGAGCTGAAGAATTAATACTATATAGCTAAAGTAGTTAGAAGATAAACAGCAAGAGCGAAATATTGAAGTCGTGCATATGCACAGCTTGAGCGAAGCATCGAGAAAACAGCACAATCACAGATCATGCATATACATATCATGAATAGCAAGACGAGCAAAGATTCTTCTACATATGCTTAGCATATGCATCAAACATGCGAATTATGAACTCAACTTGTGACATTCTCATTCACAAGCTATCGTTCATGTTATCTTTGTCAGATCTTTCTTCTGCATTTTCTTCTTCATTCTCGTTGTTCTGCTCGTGATTTGCGATATTTGCATTGAGAGAATCTTGAGTTTCTTCTTAGTATATGCGTGACATACGAAATATGCGAAGTGGTTTCTTTGTGCTCAGTTGATGCTGCGCATATGCACAGACGAGACTTTGATGATCAGATGTGAATTTATTTGTGGCCTCGCTTAATGCTCTTGACATATGCTTCGCATAGGGCCTGAGACTTTTCCAACCCGACGCCAGGTCTTGAATGTGCGGGGCATATGCCATTTTTAAAGTTCAACCCGACGCCAAGAATCTTTTCCAACCCCTTACCAGCTGCACCTCGGCGGAAGGGCATGCATATCAAAGGAGGACTTTTTTCGTCGAAGAAATTCGATGATCTAATAATGAAATGATATGCTTCTGTCAAAAATGATCATAATCTCAAAATTAAAAACACAACGACAAACAAATCTGCAAAAAGCTTTATCCAAAAAAAATATCCTTCGCTGCAGCATGTGATGAAAAACCCCAACACAAAAAACATCCTCGCCCACATTGCCTCGACATATGTACATGCCCCTTTTTCACAAATACCCCTACTTTTCATCTTCTTGCCATCTTGGAAATATTTCCTTCGTTCGTTTCTTTGTTATCTGTGACACCAATTTAAAACCCTCCTCACGCGATTTTTTATCTTGGAGACAACTCCTGCAGAGTGTGTCTTACAGTAGTTGTTAGATTGTATACACGTAAAATGATCTCGCCTGAGAAAAATGACCGGTTCATTTTGCAGTGCGTTATTGGTTGTGTACTGTACTGTATGTAGTTTGATCAAATTGGAAAACTTCCCAAAAAAAACAACAACTTCTGGATCGCAGAAACGAAGGAACAAGAATATCAAAAGGAAGCTTTTTCTTTCTTCGTTTCGATCTCGACAACCGCAATCATCATCATCATCACTCATCATCTCTCTCACCCCCATTCTCCAGCGACAATTCACACACACACTTTCATAACTGGCCCCTCTATTACCGATTTCCCCCGTTCCCCCATTCCATCCCACACCCCAATTCCCGGCCCTCTTCCCCCTTCCTGCACCACACTAAATCCCTATCTTCTCCAATCCAATCCCCACCCCAACCAACCCAATCCCTACCTTCTCCAACCAACATCCTCTCATCTTCCCTCCCCCCCCATCCTCTCGGGCTTTACACCCGCTAATCTGCAAAAGACTGAACACGGGGCATGGGGTGGTGATTGAGGGAAAAGAAAAGTAGGGATTGGAACGAGGACTAGGGAAGGAAGGGCAGGGATATTGGGGGGGGGAGGGGGGTTAGTGAAGAGAAAGAAGAGAATTGAAAACGTGCGTTGCGGCTAGATTTGACTTCCTTCCTTTCTTTTCATCCTTCTTCGCCTTTCCCCCCCCTTCCTCCCCAATTCCCGCCTACAAACCGCGCTGCTCATCATAGCCGCCACGCTCTACTGTAAAAACGTCAATTTCCAGCATTTCAGCTGGTTCGAAACCCCCCTGCACGCATAAGCGCAGAGGGTATCACGTTTGTTTATAAGAATGGTTCGATGCGTAAGGTTTGTTGTGGGATGGTTGTGTGGGTTGGGGGAAAGGGATGTAAGTTCGAAAAAGGGGGGTAGTGGTGGAGGAGCTGGTTTTGGTGAGTGGCAATGAAGGAGAAGTGGGGGGGGTTGGATGGTGGATTTAAAGGTAGTGAAGAGAGGAAATGGAGAAGGGTGTCTGTGGAGTTTATGAGTTTGGGGAGGGGGTGGTGGGGGTGTGATAGGTTGCTTTATTCATATGGGGGGTGCGGATGTAGTAATAGGAATTTCGAGGTGGTTGAGAGGGTTTAGGCATAGACTGAAGAGCGGGGGAAAGGTTGAATTGTTGGATGAGTGGTGCGCAGGGTGATTTGGAACGATCTGATGTTTATGATGATGTGCGATGGTTTTGGGTGGGTGGGTTGCTCCTTGGATGTATATGTTTTGTTTGACAAGCCTGGCCGAATCCCTGGGAGGAATGTAGGATAGATTTTGTCATGTCCAGCGCCCTGGACCGAGACGGTCGATAGCGCTATATAGATGAACATTAAGCTGCTGTATTTATAAAGAGACCTACATAGACGATTCCTTCGAAAGGCTAGGCGTTGGCAGTTGGCGGCAAGGACTTGAAGGGCTATCCGCTGAATTGCTCAGTTGATCTGAAAGAAACCAACCATCGTCTCGGCTGACGCTTCTCAAGATTTGTAGGTGCAGATGTGCCATAGGTCATTGCAAGAGTATGACGAGTCTGCCAATTTCCTGCCCGACGTTACCATACGGAACTTGCAGTTTTAGACTAGCTCTATCTGTCACTGGACGCTTTTTCTGATTTCCTATTTGAGGGGCTTATGTCTACGTCTTCTCGGAAATGAAATCTTGGACCAATCAGGGTATATTAGAGATATAGATATCGGCTAGTAACGGGCTCGCAGGAAATTCGGACTCTTAAATTAGCTTTTGTTAGATCGTAATAGGAGATAAGTGGGTGGATCTATTGGCAGTGGCGTTCGATGCCTGTCAAGAGAAGGGAAATGTGCCATTCGATATCGCATGATTTGGCTGAAAATCCTGCAGTGCTGACACGCTTCCCACGGGTTAATTAGGGAATACAGTACTGTTCTGGCCCACCGGGCGCATGTATCCATTTTCAAGCCAATGAGTTGGCGTACCAGCCAAGAATCTGGTGCCATCCTCTATGGGCATTTCCGAAAGCATCGACGGGTCGATATATCCAGAAGGGTCCATGGATGTGTAAAACATGGCATGTGGATCTTGCTGCTGATTTGCATCGAGAAACTGCTGTTGCTCAGGCATCCCTTGAGGAAGGGGGAATTGAAAGGGATCGTCCAAGAAATACGTGTGCGTGGGTGTGATTGTTTCGGCTCTGATTGATCCACCTCCTTCGCTCTCTTGCGATGAATCGTGATGAACGTGCGGTCGTGGACTAGTATCCAGTTTTCTGAAAATTGGCCATTGGTCCCAGGGTCCGTTTCGAAGTTGTGAAGGTGCTGGGTCATTACTCACGGCCGTATCTGCGTTTGCGGGCTTGCGGCTAGCTTGTAGTTTGTTGAATAACGGCTATCAACGCATTAGTCTTTGAAACAAGGCTTAATAAACGCTTCATAAAGATACCGTTAGAAAAGCCGCGCAACGATCTGCAGTAAGGCTTCGAATCGATAGGCCAAGGAGGATTTGTTGCCCACTTTCGGCAAGATGAAGGATTTCTTCTAGTTGAGGATCATCTGGATTGTTGATGGTGTACATGACAAGTGACATGATTGCAAGAAACGTGGTGAAAACCGTAAACCAGTATGCACCGTTCAAAAGGCCATGATCGTTCAAGTCTCCAACAAGTCGAATGACTTGCTTAGCCGCTTTGACACAAGCAGATGCACAGGCGTAGGACTTTGGATTCGCTGGCTGATCCGACGGGCAATTCATTACGTGATGTAGGAATGGCCTATAGAGAACCATCTGTACATGGGCAAATGCTACTCTCAAGAGCAGTTGGACCCTAAGCGCAATGTTAATCACGGATAGAAAAACGGTCCAGCATCTTCTAACCTTCGGAAATTGGGCGTTATAACGCCATCTCGGCTTGGCTTGGTCGGGAGTTGATCAAACCACTTGGTCAAGTCATTTTCGAGTTCGATAACTTTCACATAATCCACTCGATACGAGCCTGTTTGACCTCTTGCACCATGGTGGGTACTGTAGATGTATTTGGCGACCTTGGCAGTTATCATGACAAGCCTAATGTGCGCGTTTGATGCCGCCATTGTTGATGTATGAGGTTCGGCCGCTGGTGACTGCAATACTTGATCAGTAATAGATTCATCATCAATTTCCAGCGGTAGCTCCTGATCAATGTCTTCGTCACAAAGAGTTCTTGGAAGGCCTAGCATTGTCGTTACGTTAGTATCCATGGTCCGCAGAACCCAGAATATTCGCTTTCGGCATTCATTCTCAACTAGAGTGAGGTCCTTGAAAGCTTGAGATCGATGGAGTCCCATACGCAAGGCAGAAGCTATTGCAACACATGTATAAGAATAGCATGCAGACATCATCGCGGAAGACTGAAGATAATAAATGATGCCAATCATAGTCTGCAACGACGTAAGCGTCCGGCAGTCTGTGATATCGATGATCCGTTGGCCAGCCCGAAAGTACTTGGATCTGAGAAAATTCATCGTCAGCAAACTTATCCGCCACCAGCAAAATTTATGTTGTCAAATCGCGTACCCTTCAAACCTTATGCGCTCAATGCCAAGTTTGTCGGCATCCTCCTTGGAAAACAGTACCCCGATTGCCAATATGACATACAGCAACGGCAAAAACTCGTGTTCCTCGTCGCTATAAGACTCGGGCTCAAGACTATAGATCCGGTCCAGCTGCCGGTTAAAGGTAGGCCTATGAATAAACCTGAGATGACAACAAGCATCATCGAGCGCGATGGCTACAAGCTGCCGAGCGGTGTTCTTGGAAGGGAGTACCTCGGAGTTTTCCAACGCCGCCGCTGACTTGGAGCCGCTTGGCGGAGGTTTCACTGAGCTAAAGATCTCTTTCAAGGGCGGCAAAGACGGTAAGTTTTTCTTCTCGCCATCATCGTCGAAGAGCTTCCAACATCGCTCCCTCATACGTTGGAGAAATGACAATCCAGCAAATGTGCTGTGGTAATCGGAATGGCCTCGATCCTCGGTACTCGTTCGCCCGCTCGAGTCAAATTCTAAGTCTAAGAAGGCTTCTTGTTCGGGATTGCCAGTATCGGAGCGATTATCTGCTGCCTGTGTATTCTCAAGGACAGGAACACCGTTGGATTTTGAAGGCGCTTTTCGTCGGGCTAAGCTTGAGCCGTCCAGATTCGGATCCTCTAAATCGATTCCAGGGATGAGTTGCTTGAGTAGTCGCTCCTGGCGATGCAGCTTGGCCTCGAGCCGGGCGATGTACGTGGGTCCTGCAAGTCTACGCCTGGGAATTTGGTCGTATGTACACTCTAGAATTGATGGGGCATTTAGTTCCGACAGCTCACCCACGTATCGGTTTGATATCTTCGCTCACCGTGCTCATACAACACGCAAGATCCGCAAGGCTGTCGGCCGTTGCATTTGGTTTTCTTCTCTCGACATGGATCACATGCTTTGCCAGTTCGCTTTCGCTTTGCTGCTGGGAGCTCAACATCTTCTCTCGCATGATCCATGAGATAGCAATTGCGAAACTATCATGAATTCCAACACGGAAGTCCTCGAGCAGTCAGAATGTTGTTTCAAAGTCTCGGAGGTGCTTCCTGGAGTTGAGTTGTCAGAATAAACAATGGCGTCATTGCGTTCAACTAAAAAATTCCCTTAGCAGTTTAAAATCGCGGGGAAGGGAAATGCGTGTCCAACCAGGCAGAGAACAACAGAACAACGCAGATACTACTGTACTACAGTACCTTATGTCGATAGATCCCAATGAAGTTGCATTATGGTACATACTTAAATCATCCCTCGGTACGCGCATTATACAAATTCGTGCAGTACTTTCTATGGCCCGATAAGAAAACAAGCTTCTCAGCCGTCCGCATAAGGTAGCCCCCCGCCTTTTGGTAGCGCCAAACATAATTTCACTTATTGTACGTCAATTGTAGTAAGCGAATACATAGAGTACCTTACAGTACAGACTTGGAGCGAAAATGCGGGGTACTCGTACGGATAACTGCCAGGCCCCTTGCGCAATCTGTCTCGGGAAATCCCATCGGTGTGTGGCCATACTTCGCATCGTCACCGGATTTGATCAACTGTTTTAATTCCTCTCGCTGATAGTCAGACACTTTACTTCTACGTAGAGTAACGCCTCAGACGAGGATTTCGCCAGCATAATCTTCGCTCTTTCTGCTCCCTATCTGGATCCTTGTTCGGGTGGCCTATCATCCAGGCAAGTAGTGTAGTATATGCATGTCGACGCTCGTGTATGCAGTCTCTGATAAAACGGTCACAGCCTTGCCTAACAAGAACTTGATTCCTGCATCGTGTTATCCCTTCCCAGTGAGAGGCAAGACCGGTAAGAGTTGGGGGGTTTGGTAGGTTCCTTTGAAGCTGGCGTTGATTTGATTTGAGGACTAGAAGGAACCCCAGCTAGGGTCGCCGACTAAGAAGAGTTCAGCGTCTCATGAGAGATAGAACTCTATCGTAAAAGCGCATAAGGCACACCGGGAGCGCATGGCTCGAAGAGTTGATGATGGTACAATGGCACTCAAGTGACGCTGAACATACCCATCGATAATATGTATTAATGGAATGAACAAGTTCATGGACATAAGGTAGTTTGAGGGAAACCAAACGATGTTGTTGAGGGTTACAATCCCCATTGACAAGAAACGTTGAGCAACTCCTATTATATGTTCAGCAAAAGGAAGCGTCGAGTCCGTCCTCCGAAAAGCCATAGGTTGAATGCAGAAACTGTCTTAACACGAAGCAGATCCTCGACTTATAGGTTTCCTACCACTGCATTGTTCGCGGAACAAATATTTCCATCCCTCACATGACCGCAAGACATTTGTCGGAAACGGAGCGGCCGGTAGCCTGCCTCGAGCTTTAGACTTGCCTACTGTTATCAGCTGGCTTATTATCATTTCTGTTAACGAATAAGTGTATCCTAATTTTGAAAGCTACCGCGATATACAAGACATGCTGCCTAATTTGGCACTCGAACCTTCGGCCTGGACATTCCAACATAGAGCTCTAGTCGATTGCAGCAGGCTGAGCTGAGACGAGGTTGCAAAGTAGGGCTCAAGAGGCAAGTTCTGTTTCAACACTCGCCGTGGTATCTCGATCTCGATCTCGATCTCGACATCTCGCAACGTAGCGCGATGAGACTGATTTCGGATTCCATTGGTGAGTCATTGCAGACCTGCATCGTTCTGATTGAACTTCGATCGGTTCCACATGGAAGCTGCCACACGTGTGCTGTGTTGATTGGGAGTTCTATTGTCGATATTGCATCTACACAAGTTCGACAGACGGCGGTTTAACTTTAAACGCTGACTAGTTCGAATTTCACGCTAGCAGCGTCGGTACAAGCGGCTATCATATCATTGCCAAGCTTACCACATGTAATATATCCTTAGGCTCGTTAGATAATACGAAGTAGCTACATACAGTAAGTAGGTACCTTAGGTATCAACTCCGTGCGATCCGACCGAAGAGAAGATATGACGTTGGGGGCCACGTAAGGTCTTGTTCCCCGGAAAGAGCATACTCTACGTAAAACCGAGATTTTACAGATGACGGCTGTGGACGGAACAGAGACGGGCTCTACTCGTACGAGTATGGCTCTTAGTCGTTGTTCTTCTCTCGGGATTGCCGGAACTGATGCGCTCAAGGGCACAATGTCAAAGTACTGTACTCCCAAATAGAGGAGGGACGTCAGATCAAGCTTTACGTCGGAGGTATCGCCGTACTGGCGGACGTTTTCGGAAGCCCGTTTGTTGGGACTTCTCGAACCCACAATCCCAATCATGTATCATGTTCAATTCGTGTCGATTGCCAGAATGCAAGCCTGTTGTCACGTAAAATCCATTGGCTCTTGGGACATTAGATATGCTGAGAAACTCCATGCGGACCGTGGGGAGCAAGGGTATTACTCCCGAACTGAGAATTTAGTATATCTTCCGTTTCTTCTCTAGAAAGCTGTGATGTCTCCTTCTGCACTCAATCCTGGACTTCCTATTGGGCAATTCATCTATGTCATACAACAGCTGTCGTCATATATATGTAGAGTAGCCCCCCCCCCATTCTATTCATCACCGTTCTCTGAACAGCCTGCTAAGCGGACGATCAGACTTGGGTTATTGGAAAACCGTTTTAATTTTCTTTCATTGCCATCCGAAGCTCTTGCGCATCTGTTTCTGCCCCCGGCGCCATGGGAAACAACGCTTTAGCCGTCAATGGGAACACCAACCGTGGTGGGACTGCCCAGATTGCCATCACCACGCACGGATCCGATTGGTATTATGTATGACTCATTTGACACAACTGCAGCCATTTTCAGGGGAAATCTCACATTGCAATCAGGCTGCAACCGCTATAATGGGCGTCGCTACCATTTGTTTCATTGCTCTTTCTGCCACGAAACCTCGCTCCGACCGCATCTTCCACTACATCACCGCCGCCATAACTATGGTTGCCACGATTGCCTATTTCTGCATGGGCTCGAACCTTGGTTGGACTCCCATTCAAGTGGAATTTTTCCGAACCAACCCGCTTGTTCATGGCCAGAACCGTGAGATCTTTTACGTTCGATACATTGACTGGTAGGTGACCCTTCCCTCTTACTGATAAACAGCTGTGATGACTGAAATTGGGCATAGGGCTATCACTACTCCGCTCCTTCTATTAGATCTTCTTCTCACGGCTGGTCTTCCATGGCCGACTATATTGTACACTATACTCATGGACGAGATCATGGTTGTTACCGGTCTTGTTGGTGCTCTCATCCCGTCTCGATACAAGGTATTTCATTTATCCCATCATATCCGCCCAAGTTAGACAAAACTAAGGAAACTCAGTGGGGGCTCTACTCTTTTGGCTGTGCCGCATTCCTCTTCATAGTATGGAACGTCGGCTTCGTCGCTCCCAAGTACGCGAAAGCCCTTGGCAGCGACATCCACCGCACATTCCTCCTCTGCGGTGTTTGGACCCTTTCTCTCTGGTTCCTCTACCCCGTAGCATGGGGCCTCTGCGAAGGTGGCAACGTTATCTCACCCGACTCGGAAGCCGCTTTCTACGGCGTCCTGGACGTGTTGGCAAAGCCCGGCTTTGGAGCTCTCCTTATATGGGGACATCGTGGCATCGACCCGGCCAGACTTGGGTAAGTTTCTTCTGCTGCTTGGTTTCATGTGAGTTGAGTGATATGCTTATGTACAGCTAGACTCCGCATCCGTGATTACGAGGAGGGACCTCCAACGTCGGACCAAAATGGGGAGAAACATCACGGTAATGGTGACAACAACGGTCCTATCAATGGCTCGACCTATCCCAGCGTAGACGGGCCAACCTACCCCAACACTGCCGCCCCGGAGAACAACGTCTAGGTGTACCAAGCCAGATACGACAGGCGTTCACCATCTTCGTAATGACGGTCAGGGACGTGGGTGGACTGCTTTTGACATCTTCTCTTGAATGTTTATATTCATTAGTCAATTTCTTGGGCTACTCGACAAAGGACACGTAGATGTCAAGCTTAGTATGTAATGGAAGCACGATTTTTAATGAAAACAAGATCAGAGTGCGGAGCGAGTATATTGACCATTCGCCATGTGAAAGAAGCACCTCAAACAGGCCGTGTCAATAGTAGGGGTTTTGGGGGCCTGATTAAGTTATGAACATGTTCGTGGGTTCATTTTCTTCCTTTCCTGACCAGCTTTTTCGAGCTTCCCAGCTCTGCAGTGTTAAAGCTTATCTGCTAGATTCGACCTTTGACGGAGATGGAGGTAAAGGACGAGGCTCTTGGTGGGACTGCTCGAGGAGAGTTGGTTTGAAGAGAGTCTATGTCGGATACAAATTTGGCGCCCGCTGCCGCGGCGACGGAAGTGGGTATGAGATTTGACGCTACAGGAGAGGATATTGAGATTGGTGACGAGATTAGACTGGAAGACTTGCTTTGAAGGGAGTTGATGTCTTGTGCCACTTGTGCTCCTGCCGCGGCAGCAACGGATTATGGTATGATGTCGGATAGACGCGTGGAGGATACCAATGTTGATGGAGTGGCTGAAGTAGATGATCTTGACAGCACAGAGTTGACATCTTGCGCGACTTGAGCGCCCACCGCGGTGGCTACAGGTGATGGTATTATGTTCGATAATAGAGTCGAGGATGAAGGCGCAGAAAGGGTCGGTGGTATAGGTATTACTGAGTTGACTGAGGGCACAGGTGTTGACGGCAAGGCTGAATTTGGAGACGTGGTAGGTCCAGAACTATTTGACCCCCCACCTGCTGCCACACCAGCAACAGCTCCAGCTACTGCAGCACCGGCAGCGGCGCCTGCTGCGAGCCCAGCACCAACGTTAATCCCCGCCGCACCGTTCACGCCAGCGGCAGCACCAGCGGCTCCGGCTTCGGCATTTCCAGAAAGTTCGTTGCCTGGTCCAGCATCTTTGGGAGGACCTGTAGGTTTTGGGGTGTCGATGCTATTTGAAAGGAAGAAGCCGACGTCAACATGGACGTTACTGTCGTTGAGTCAATTGAGGTTGATGTCATGGATGTCGAGTCCATGCTGCTTGGCATGGAGGTCATCGATGAGCTCGGTGGCATTCTTCTTCTGCAGACACTGGCTATGTCGAACAGGACCTCGCCGTCAGGCCCAATGTTCATGGTGAGGTTTGCAGTAGTTTTGGCTTCTGGGGGTGCCATGGTTGAGCTTGTCGGATCGTTCGCGCCCGTCTTCATGCCCTTGGTGACATCTGTGCCGAGTCCCACTTCAGTTACGCTCGCTGCGACTGAGTCAGTCGCGTTGTTTACCATGAATGGCCGTGGCGACTTTGGCTTCATGGCATCGACACCGCCAATGCCAGCCACTGCCGCTGCTTTGGCTGCGTCGTCTTGAATCATTTGGGCTAATGAACTGCTCGAGCTCAGAGCAGAGTTGGCTGCACTAGAGTCGATTATATTGCCCGACTGCACAGGCGCAGGCGTATTAATAGCAGCAGTGATAGGGAGCGCCAGGTAGTCACCCGGAAGCCCAATCGATACACACACCAGAGGCTCGGCTGCCGTGACTTGCTGCAGACCCGTCTTACGAGTCGACCAAAAGGCTCCTGAAAGACTGAAATGGGTCGTCGAAGAGTCAATGTCACTCCACGCTCTGATTTCGAAATCGTCGAGGCTGATCACATCAAGAAAATTGATACGGCCGGCGTCTGCAACTCGATAGGTGCCGGGCCTGCACACGACATCCTGGCGACAGCCACCTGCTATGGGCGTCGCACATAGCGTCTCAGGAGAGCATTTCGGACCCGGTGCCGGGGCAACGGTATTGTAGCAAGAGCCGTTGATTTTGGGACCAGCACAGGTATCGCATAAGTCCCGATCACAAGCGAACGTCAAGCGTCGGTCTTGAACCTCGTAGGCCGCAAATGTTGCTGCCTCACAGAGATGCCCTAGAAAGAACACGAGGAAATAGATGGCAGCACCTGTAGGAATTGGTAATATCGCTATGGCAGCGACTTTGGGAAGAAACGTCAGAAAGGCCACTTGCACGAACGAGATACTGTTTACAATTGCAACCTGATGTGCACAGATATGTCCAGGTGCCTTGTCTATTCAATATGAAGTTTGGAGAACGAAAAGAAAAAATCGATGGAGAGTAGCTGCGACATTTCACACATTGCTTCCATGTGGCAAACGCAAGACTTTTTATTGCTGTCGTGAGATCAGTCATCACAAGCCCGAGAGAGGGTAGGTGCAGCGATCACCCATGCTCCGAATCAACTTTTCCGGAATTCGAAATTTGATATGAGGAGTGATTCGGAAACTTTTAAGTGGCCAAGACGGCCCATCGCACGTTGGAAAGCATGAAGGAGGTTTGGGTATTTAGCTGATAGTGCCAAAACTCTTCGCGACGAGCGTTTCAAGATGTGGGGTGAGAATATTCGACGGGAAGCGAAATTTGTCCGGTAATCTCCAAGATCACCATCAACGCTCAGCTCAATATCTCTTTGATAGACCGCTATCGCATGTTCGTAGGATAGGAGGATAAGCCCCCGTTGTGGTTGCACCCCAGTGATCAATGAATGAGAAGGTCTCTTGAACGTCAGGAACGATCACCGGCAGTCAATTGCAAGACAATTGTAAGATGGAAATCGATAGGCATTATCAGTATGTGACAAGAATCGGTGGCAGTACATGAACGCGGACAAGGGACATTCCACGCCCAGAGAATGATGCTGGGGAGCAGGGAGGAAAACTCTGGAATTGCATGTACATATTTAGTTATTGTATACCCGCGGGGACCTTAAAATAGATACCTTACAGTACTCACTACCTGAAACCTGTGAAACGCCCTTGACGCTAGCTTATGTATATACGCGCCATGATCTCTCATCATCAAAACGGGGGATGTCAGGTTTCGAGAAGAGACATGAGAAGCACCATGATTCTAACTCTGGAATATCTTACAGATTAAACAACAGGATCAACACCATGCTCCTTGATCGGTCACGCGCACTGATCGTGTGGGCCAGCGAATACGGTTGACGGAATCTCATGATAGAGAGCGGCAGCTTCGCCGCCCGTCAATGAATTTGTTCCTCTGGGGATGCGCAGTGTGAAACATGGCTGTCTCTCTATTATCCTGTCAAATAATATTGATTTTTACTATGATTCTCTAATCATGACAATAGTTCTATCCCGCAGGGTTTCTATGCCTATTACCCAGCCTATATAACATACCTTCGATGTGAATGAATGCAAGCACTGCCGACAATTTGTCTTCCATCTTCATATTGTTACCTAGACGTTATGGGTCGAACTTGGATGCATTTCCTGGCATGCTTGCTGGTCACTCTGGCCTTGACTACAACCTGTAGCGGTGACGACTCCACATCGTCCCTGTCCAGCTTCAAGTCGGCACCACCGCTGCAACGTCGCGTCGAACCATCTGAAGTCCACGCGCTTCCCGGCACGGATCTGACCTTGTCTCTCTATATCGGTCGACAAATCGGTAGACACGCTATCAATGTTGAGTACCACGGCATGGCCCCGGAGTTGGCCCGTTTCGTGGAGGGTCTGGCGGTGGATCAGGATAATTGGAATCTGCCCCAATTCGACTTCTGGCCAAGTACTAAATACAATCTCAAGCTTGAGCTCCGACGGACCGTGCCGGATCGCGAGGACCCGCCCATCAATGCTGCCCTCCTCACAGCCATATCGGGGGTCATTACGGACCTCGCCACGCGCTGGGACAGGGATAATGAGTTCACTGCTTCCATTGCGGACACTCAGGGTGCCCACTTCACCATGAGAGTCTTCTCATCAAAGGGGCTTCCGTCGGAGCAGCAGTCCGGAGAGAGCTTCGATGATGGGGATCTTAACATCATCTTCAGTACCAAGAGGGAGATTCTGCGATGGTCGAAGCGGAGAGACCTTGTCTTGTTTCTAGGAAATACCGCGAGGTCAGTAGGAATTGCCTGTTCCGCACATCCAGGATCTAACCGTGACATAGCTACTTCTTCTACGCCTTTAACGCAAAGGACAACCGCAACGCGCAGCTCATCCCCTACAGTGGTAGACCCTACGACGAGGGCAAAACGCCTACCCAAGCTCAGCTTGACGCTTTCGCAGCCAGCATCCTCCGGCCGGCCTTCTCGGCCAAGCGGTTCAATCGCGTAGTCCTTGTGGACCACGCGCGAACTGGAAAGTCCCTGATCAGCTTCGCCAAAGTCCTGAAGGCGACCGGTATCTACATGGACCGACCCTATCTTATCAATCTCGCCTACCCAACCTGGAGGGACGACGGCACATTCGACGAGGACGACACCGTCCTCAGGCAGCTGACCAGGATCGAAGTTGGGGCGGGATCGGGTCGGCAAAGTTTTGAGCGGCTGGACCTCGGTCATGTTGGCCGGATCCTCCCATACTATTCGTCCGAGCATTGGGAGACGCCGTGGCAGCAGGCGTACAATCCCGACAGCGCCACGGGCCAAGCCATCGTGCAGCGAATCCTGGCACGGCTGAACGATCGCACATCGTGCACGTCTTGCAGCTGTCTATTAGGTAGGGATTGCGATACATATGACTGGACTACACCCGCGCGCAACGGGTCGGGGTTTTGAACGAGGGATCTCGGTGGCAAATACATACTATTAACAAGATAGGGGAAGCATGTATGAAGTTTATGTATGAAGAAAATTGGTTCTTTGGGCGTTGGAGCAAAACTGAGGCTTTGGGTACAGAGTAAAATTTCCGCGCGTATGTATTCGAGCATATATATACAGTAGAGCGAATTAGCCGCTTTGACTACCTACGGAGCCAACCTTGAAAAAGGTTTACCCCCCATTCATTGAGCACTTATAAAAAGCTTAACTGCCAAAAGAGCAAGCAACACCCGCGCAAGGCATGGAAGCATATGTTATGTACCTACCTTACGGAGCGTGTTTCTTTTCCAAAGCCGAGTAAGGACAACAACCCACGCGGCTGCAGCCGAATTATGTAGGCCCGCTTGAATTAGGTTGAAAATGCCCAAACTTTCTCGAAACGAAAAAACACTAAAAAGATTCCCAGTACATACAGTACGTCACTAAAACTCGACACCCCCCTGCTCCTTTCCCTCTTTCCTTATTATATTACACCAAAGCGCCAAAAAAAAGAAGAAAAACCCCCCACTATGAAAAAAAAATACAAAGAGTCCCGTATTAAGGGCATGTTTTTCGAAACCCCCTTTTACACGGGACAAAAAGGGAAGTTTTCATATCGGCGGTTTGTTAATGGTTCGTTTTTTTTCTTTTTCTTTTTCTGGGGCTTACTGGGTTTGTTTTTGAATGGGGAGTACATAAAGGCTGACTGACGGTATGCAGGTTTAAATCGGGACACACATTTAAGGGAAAGGGATATTTGGGCTGTAGGGATTTCGCGTGGTTGTTGCGTAAGAAAAACCGGTTTATCGAGTTACTCGATGGTCGCGAAGGGGCCTGATGATTTTTTACTCAAGTCGTCGAATCAAAGTAATGTTTCCTCGGGGAAATCAGATCGGGTATCTCAAGATTTAGCAAGTATGTTCGCATCGATTGAGATGTGGGATGTGAGATGGTGGCTATAGTATATAAGTTGTGTTTGCGTATGAGAAACGGTTCTGAACAGGCTCAGATCTAGCAGAGATTGTATTGATACTTGCAGTTTTGTATCCCGATATTCAAACTTATGCACTCGTGCTGATGGGATCAGTCACGATCATGAATTACCCGCCATCATTTCGAACGTTACCTCGATTCCTGAAGCTAAATCGAGGGCGAAGTTTGTTACCAGTTAGTGAATGTAAGGTTACGCTCGGATCTGACACATTCCGGTGTTCGTGGTTTGAATCTGCATGCCCTGTTGTCGGATGCCGCCGGCGCATCTGGCAAGTCATACCAAGTCGTCAGACTCCTTCGACTCCTTCGAAAAAGCGTATAGACCTTCGGTACTGCGGCAGCGGTGTTGGACTCCACCCCCTACAATAGCGTCTATCTTTCCCATGGCATTCCTGACGGCAGGCTCGATGGTGCCGTCGGCGCAACATAGTATCCCCTTGCAGAACAGCTCAGCCTCTTCACACATCGGATGAAATACTCAACATCCGCTCAACTGAGCAAGATAGTCAAAGCAATGCAAATAGTGCTCGCGGTGAAACAGCGATTCCGCGCCGGAGCTTTCCTCTTGGCCGCCTTCACGGTGGAGTCGTCCTACTTCTTTCCGGATCATGTCCAGACAATGCAACTGGTGGAACATGGAGACGCCGACCTTGTCCACTATTCCAGTTTTGGGTCTTTCAGTGGGCAACTCCGCCGTTATCCGTGAGAAGCGCAGTCCACGCGGCATCCCCAGAAGGCGTAACATCCCGAAGCTCCATGTGTTTGACAAATGGCAGTTCCAGTTCGAAACATTGTCCGCAAGTACTCCGTCCCCGCCCCATGTCCGGGATGAGAGGTTTTCGTAGAAGAAAGATTAAGCAGGTAGCTGCAATTGCGAATGCGGTCGAGATGCAGACTGTTCGTTGCCAGCCTGTGGAAGCAGGCCGCGAAGACATGAACATGAAGTGCTGCGGATAAGCTGTCAGCTGCGGACGGGCAAATCCCGGGACTTTTCTGTACAATGGAAGTGGAAATTGAATGCGTAGAGGGCGATACTCGTAATCTTCTAGACGACAATGAGATGGATGAACAGAAGACAACACTAGACAAACGAGTGATCCGAGTGTACACAAAGCTCAAAGGGAGGATGAGCTAACAGTGTGCTGCCTTTACACCGGTCGTCCTGACGATGATCTCCACGTTGCAATACCGCGTGTCATTCAATTTTACCTGATACACCACCGGCTAAACTGTAAGAATTGCAGCTCGCTAGCGTTGCAATGTATTAGATAGAATGAAACGGCAAGAGGCACAGCCATATATTGCCTCGAGTCAGGAAAAGATGTGATTTGTGAAACATGTTTGTTTGATGTTTCTTCTGAGATAGCAGTATGAAAGCGTTGTTGCGAACTGAACTATCCTTTCTGAGGTTTATTCCGATCATGCTGGGAATATTTCCAGGAATTCATCCTTCGGCCTGCTCGGTGGAGGCACAACCACCAGCAGACTCGAGGACGAAACAGTCTCACCGACCCATCATCATGATGGAGGGATCGCTCAAGGCTTTCTTCCTTGTCTTCATGACGCATACTTGCAAAGACTTCATCTTTTTCGCCGACGTTCCTTCGATATTCCTAGGAAACTCCATGTAGATCATGACATTGGAGTGAGGAGTGATTTGATTAGCCGGAGCTGAAGCAGTAGCAACAACAACGGAAGGTAAGTCCAAGAAGTCAGGAGCTCCTAACCGACAGAACCAACACAACAACGAAAAGGTCAAGACGATCGTGATGAGCGAGCAAAAATTCTCCCGTAACACAAACGTCTATAAAGTAGTAAACCTCACCCACCCACTCTCTCCACCATATGTACAACCACCTCCCACATCAATCCCACTAAATTTTCTACACCAGCCCCAACATTCCACACCAACACATTCACAATGCACTTCACCAAAGCCATCTTTCTCGCCCTCATCAGCACCACCGCCGCCATCGTCTACGACGAGAAATGCGTCACGACCTGCGAGACCGGCTGCGCGGCTTTGGCTTACGATCCTTACGGTGGAGATGTCGCGTACGGCTTCTGTCTCACGCAATGCCCTAACTCTTGCGGCTGCTAGAGTAGGCCCATTGGCAAGAAAGGCGGAGTGAATCTAACCCACAACGGGTTTTTGAAGCTTTCTTGCTCTCCGAGGTCTGGCGACGTTGCTGACTTAGAGGTGGGTTGATCTGGCAGCTTTCTTTCGCCGGAGACGCCTGACTAAGATGGTATTCGACATTGGAGGTGTGTTTGGGTTCCGGAAATGGGTTGGAGCTGTCGCTGGTCGCAGCGGCGACCCTATCTTCAAGCTTCGAGGTTTATGTAGACGCGGTATATTTAGCAAGGTGTCGATCAGTTAACAGTAACAACACGAGATACAGCATGCCTGTCTTTAAAATTTCGCTGCTACTGCTTCATGTAAAAGTTTCACCCCCTTTTCAAAACAATCCCGATTCATTGCCACTTTCACGTCACGAAGGCCAGTAATATTGGAGTATCGATAGCAGTGACGCCGCTGATACGTCAATGCCTCGTATCAAGGCTTGCGGAAAGAATCGGTATAATGAACATTTGCGGACAGAGCGGAAAGGCAAGAAGTCTACAAGCAGCCATGACAATAAGCAAACCGAGCAAATCCACAAGGGCCCGATGAAATTGAGATGTTCTTCAATAAGGAGGGGTTTTCACAGTCGTCTTGATCTCACATCTTTTATCTTGAAACGAGTGCGGCGTTGGACAAGATCTACTACTGGCGGGCTGAGAGTGGAAGGGAAGGGGGAGGAACGGAGGGATTCAGATGATGAGGGGAGTGGAGGTCTTAAAGACGGGCGTACGACGTTATGAAGATCGCCACCAGAACAGGTAAGAAAATGCGAAACTTTGGGATTTGGCAGACAAGGTTGCTTTGCTTTCCTTCTTGAAACGTGTGTTCTCGTATGTTGAAGCCTGCAAGACACTTGGGTGCAATGACTTTCAAGGCTCAAGGTCAAAGTGCTTTTGTCACGAGTTCCGCAAAATTTGATATCTTTCTACCCCAATATGTTTTCGGTCTCGCTCAACAGACACAAGAGGGTCAAACTTTGGTCCTGATACAGGACAAAGGAACGTCATTACCTGCCCCGACGTGGTTTGCGGATGACCACATTACCCCAAGGGTCTGATGAGTTTTCTATTATTTTCGTCGAGAATCAAGCAGATCTGGGTTCAGGTCTTTGAGATATCGAGGCCGAAGTCGTCAGCGATTACGACTCCTTCTATGCTCATAAAGACGTGGATCTAGGTATGGAGCGCTCATTGTCATACCCAACCGAACCTATTACGTTGGACCCAGAGATCGCTGTTTCACGGCTTTCCATGCAATGGGTCCCATTATTCACAGACAAATTGTGGAATTGTGGTACGAAGGCTCTGAAAAACCTTTCGGGCAGTATCTCGGTGAGCTAAGGGATCCAGCGAAACTACGAACGATGGCACAGTGGATTTGTAAGACTCAGCAATGCCGCCCACTTTCTAAAGCCTTCAAGGATTACGAACATTGCCTTTCACTAGAAGAACACATGTGTCGGCACCGAATCTCACCGTGATGGACATGTATCAAAATTCTTTCCTCTAGACCTGAGTTTTCTCGTAAGAATCTTGGACCCGAGGAGGACTGCATGTCGAACAATCGCATTCTGGTGCGCCAGGAACACAATATCTGATGCGAGATCCTCCCAGCTGCAACCTCTTGGGATCAAGTATATTGGTCAAGTCCAGTAGTAAATGCTGCAACCGCCGCAATCTGTGGTCTGGAATCATGGAATGGTGCTGGGAGCTTGCCCTTGCAAGCACCGGGATGCCAGTTTCGATGGAATGGAACCATCCGCGAAAAGACTCGTCGTGCACCCACTTGTGTTTGAAAGCCGCATAACCCATGCAGTATAGCTCGCCATCCTCCTTGTCTTTGACCGTCATAAGTTCTCCGATAGCCATCTGTTCACCTCGCCAAAGCATGAATGGCGCACCCAGGGCTTCATATCCGTCACTGCCGAAAACGCCTTTGATTTTATCCAGCATATCCGCGAGGGCTTTGTTGTCCTTTTCCGTAGAAAAGCACAGGAACTGTGCTTTTCGGCGAAGGATGTACCACCAAGAAAAGTACTGTCCAACCACAAATGGTGTATATAGCAATAAATTATCCTTTCTATCTTCTGACCCGTGAATATAGCTCAGGAGATACTGGTCAGCGATATTGTAGAACCTTGATTGGAGATCGATTGCAGCGTGGAGTAATGGGTCGCGGTATTTGGATATAACTTTCTCGGACTCGGAAAGGCGCTTTCGCTCATCCGTGTAGAAGTTGAACCATCCAGCAATGCCTGCGGAAACCAGTGCTCCCACGAGAGAGATAACAGATATGATAATTGACGCAACGTCGACCATGATTGCGATACGACGTCGCTGCGATCATAATCACTCAGTAGAGTTCCGGTTGTTCCTATACGAAAGATCTCTAAGAGTCAAGGATGGGAAACAAACCAGGTACTTCCGTACCTGTCAAAATCTTGGCGTTACGAGTACTCCGTAAACTTCATAGTCATGTGACCTAAGCACTGTTGGAAACACTGTCCCTGTGTGGTTGGCAATCTCGCTTAGCCCTATAGGGCGCGGGAGTTACCTTCGTAGTCCCTACTTCCTAGAGTAGTTCAATCAATATATACACATGCACATACTCCTTCTGACCCTCATATACCAACAAACACTTCCATCAACAGCTACCTAGTGTGTAGAATGGGCTTCTGCAGTAACGCGCAGGAACTTATGTCAGGTAACAAGCATATGCGGCCGCAAATCGTCAATAAGGCACGGACATGTTTCGAACACAAAGTACGAGACATTTCACAAGGACCTCTCCTAATGGGACGTACCGACTACCGTTGGGGGCGAAAAGACAAAAGACCCCTAGTCCAATAGACAGACTGTGGCGGCGAGAAGTTGTGATGTTGACAATCCGTTTCAACAGATCTTACTTGAGACTGGACGTGGATACAGTAATATCTAGTAAAGTATCGATCGTGCATAGGGGCATGGAAGGCGAGTCAAGATGTTGAGCTGAAACAAAGCAGCAGCCTCCGAGGCTTGCAGTTGGCACAGCAGATTGCTCCAGTTTCAAGCTCGCCGCGGCACAACCCATTTTAGCTTTCGGCGACACACTTATGATGAAATCTGGGCAGTCGGCGTGAAAAGGTTTCGACGCCCTCCGCCGTTGACCTTTACTCTAATGGCCCTCTCAATGTATATTTACAGTCTATACTGATAAAATGTTGTACGACTGAGATTTTCGAGACTCGAACGAAGACTCCCTTGCGCCTCTGACTACTGCCTTTGCTTTCTCTCTGCATCATGGCAGAGCTCTGGTCAAACATCCCGGCAATGCCACCACCACCAGGTGTTACTCCGAATTTTGTCGACCCCAGAAATCGTACAAATGTTTACATCGTCGTTTACACAACCTTTACCTCGCTGGTGGTTCTCTTTGTCTCGCTACGATTGTATGCCAAAATATGGATCACGCGCTCAATTGGCTGGGACGACCGTGAGTAGGCCTTGATTTCTAGATGGAAACTATGGCTAAAGAATATCAAGTCGCTTGCGTTATAGGAACGGTATTTCCTAACACATAATGCCCATCGCTATCGGTTTATATGTCTGATTGGAGATCAGGTCTTTCAGCTAGTGTATAGCACCATAATTTTATACAGTAAGCCAGTGTTTCGATATCGGAATTCAATGAACTAACGCTGCCCAGTATCTATGATTGGAGGTGGGAACCACTTGTGGGATATTCCGGCCGCTGAGCTGCCCAAATATGTTCGAGTAAGTACTCGAGCGTGCCTTGCGAAATCAGATCCTAACACACTCTACTAAAGCTCAGCCGTATTACAGCTATCCTTACGGAACCGAGCATCTTCTTCGTCAAGCTCTCGCTTCTGCTGCTACTCTATCGTCTCTTCTCGCCAAATCGGTTTATTAAAATCAATGTTCTCATTACTATGGCGTTTTGTTTCGTATTCTATTCTACGACAATGGTGCTCTTCTGTTTCCTTCAGGGTCACAGATTCGCCATCATGTCAAACTACATTCTGGGTGTTAAGAACGTGGGCAGTGACATTTTTATCTTATTCATACCAGTATTAGCAGTATCCAAATTGCAGCTTGCCACAGGGAAAAAAATCGGGGTGATGGCAATTTTTCTCACAGGGTCTCTGTAAGCCTTGTCTTTGTCAGTCTTCTCATGCTTCTTTACTGATACCGAGACCAGCGCTTGCGTCATGAGCATCGTTGGCTTGATCTATAGAGTTGATTATGGGACTCGCCAGGACGCTACGTGGAACCTGATGTCTGTCAACATAGTAAAGTAAGTTTGCTAATCTCTAACTCCGGCAAATCACTCTGCTGACACAATCCAGCACCGTCGAAGTTGACGTAGGCATCCTCTGCAGTTGCATGCCCTGCTTCCCATCTATCTTCAAGAAAACAAACATTGTGCAATCCCTGCTCGGGCCGTTCAAATCTCTGCGCTCTCATCTCTCCAGATCAAGGAAGAACAGCACAGGCGAGAACGCTTTCGAGAAGACTCGATTACCTGGTTCCTACAACTCCGGTTCTGGCCACTTTTTGTATCCTAGCAGATCAAGAAAGGATTGCATCGAGTATGGAGAAATCCACGTTTTTGGCAGATCCGCAGTAAAGGTTGCCTGCGTGACTAAACCCGCAGCGGTCGTTCGCGGTAGCTCCCTTATGCGCGGATTTGGGCGTTCGAGTAGGAATGAGAAGAGCGAACGCAATAACGAGTTACATGAGTCTATTAGGCAGCAGACAGACCCTTATCGCTAGCCGCCTGGACACCACACCTAGGTCGCTCAGCTCGAACGGCAGTGCACAGGAATTGCGGCACCAAGCGGACGAGATACAGGCGAGGGGTCTCCGAACAGATGCTAAGAAGACTCAGAGAAGTGCACATGGGGGAAACCAGGTGGGGAGAGTCTTTTGCGAGGAGTCCATACGAATATCAAAGCCTATGAAGTAATATGGGGGCACGGAGTAAGGAAGCTGCTATGAAACCCTGTCTTGTACCACCGAGAACACGCTACTCCCAATCATGACCTGTCACGAGCTATGGATACTCATATCCTTTCCATCCAGGAATCTACTGATGATACGAATACCTCAAACGCACAATCGACGCTACCTCTTCCGCCAGGGGGCCGTCGAATTTCATCAAACAACAATCGATGGCCAGACCGCCAAGTGAAAGAATCACGCAACGTACCACTTGGAGTATAAGAATCCACGCTCGATCAGCTCTTCGTGTCTTTTTGGGCGATTCTCCTTATCGCAGAGGGCTTGTAGTTGGAGTCGAGTCGCTATATAGTATACCCAATCAAGGAAACGATGTATCTACTTACCCATCTCGTATACCAATGCCTAGCCCTGTCATCTCTGCATTACCGAGTATCCCAGATCCCCCGTCATACCATCCGTACCTGAGTTAAACCCTTCTACCCTATTACCCCATATGCCCGATAATATACCCACAACCCTCGTCCTGGTCTCCACTTACCCACCGACTGAGCCTGCCCCCGCCGGTGCTTAGAATAGCTTTCATCTGTACTTGTTAACAAACCCAGCTCCCCCCCACAAACCAACCACAACCACAACCACAAAACACAATCTCCCGTCCACCAACCCGCTCCTCTCTACGTTTCTTCGTTCCCACCACCATCCCAGACCACCAAATCCAAACCAACGGCCATGAGCGGAATCGGAGGATCTTAAGGAGAGGGAAGAAAAGAACAGAAAAGAAAAGAAAAGCAGAAAGCAGATGACATAACCACTACTAGACAAGAGCTAAAGAGCAATGAAGAAGAGAAAATAAATGAACGAGACAGAGCAGGAAGCCGGGGGAAAAAGGGGGGTTTAGAAGATTGAGGATATGGAAAAGGAGATAAAAAAAGAGCTGTGCTAGTAGTGGAGGGCTGGGTTGGAGGGGAGATACATATGTAGGAGCGAAATTGGAAGGGCCAGGTTAGGGGATCGGGGCATTCGATCTTGAACGGGGGGGCAAAGATGATAAGCCCCCACATCACCAAAACCCCCCCCAACGAAACAAACAAACACCACCATCTAAACCACATTCAGTAAGAATTTCAACGCAAACAGAGGCAGACGTCGGCGCTGAGGGTTGAGAAAAAAGAAAGCGACGGGGGTCTTGGCGGAGGGGTGGTTGCTGATCGTATCGTGTATGCGTGTCTGTGGAGTAGGGGCGTGTCTGTGGAATAGGGGCGTGTCTGTGGAATAGGGGATTTGGGTTTTGCGGGGTGGGGCGGGTATGCTGGTGCGGGGTTAGGGTTATGGGGATTGTGGATGGTGAGGAGGAGGGGGGGGAGAGGGAGAGGAGGGGAGTGGGGGGAAAGAGTGGAAAAGGAGAGAGGTGAAAAGGGGAAGGGGGGAGTTAGGGAAAGGAGAAGAGGAGTAAGAGTGTGGGAGATGATGGCGTGTAAATGTCCCCCGCGCCTTGGGGTTCCAAAAATGGATATATCGCGGGGAGTGGAAAAGGACGACCACTATCATTCTCAGATGCTTCTGTCATTTGTTGTCAGTCTTGCCTTCTGCAGACTGCTCCTTGATCTGAGCATCCTTCTTCGCCGGCCTCGCGCCGAAGATGGTGCTCCCGACCCTAACCTCGTTACTTCCGCACCGGACTGCGCTCTCAAAATCCTCGCTCATTCCCATGCTCAACTCCAGCTCACTACTCTCAATGCCAAGCTCAGATGCGACTTTATCCCTCACCTCTCTCAACGCCACAAAATCCTCATTCTCCTTGCCTTCGCTCACGCCTTTACTCCTGGCAATGGCTCCAATAGTCATTACCCCCTGCAGCTTCAAATCCGGGCACATCTCCCTGATGTGCTTGCATAGACTAGCAGCTTCGCCTGGGTCAACCCCCGATTTCTCCGCTTCGCCCGACGTGTTGACCTGCACGAATACCCTCAAGGGCGTATCTTTGTACTCGGGTGACTCTTTACACAGCGCATATCTCCCGTTCTGCAGTAGATCCGCTTTCTTCGCCGTATCCACGCTCTCCACGCACCAGAGATTGGGGATCTGCTGGGCAAGCGTGCGGCATTTGTTCGTTTGCAGTGCGCCGATGAAATGCCATCGGATCTCCCGAGGGAGGAGCAGGGACTTGGAAAGTAATTCTTGCTGGTAGTTTTCACCAAAGTGCAAGTGCGATAGAGGGGGTTGGTGGAGGGCGAGGATATCGTTGGCGGGTTTTAATTTGGAGACGGCGACGAGGCGGACCTCGTGGGATCCTAGCTTTTTGGCGGATTCTATTCTGCTGACAATGTCGCTGAGGTTTTTTATGAGTTGGTTGGCACGTTGGGGTTGGACCGGCATCTCCTCATTGGCATGTTCTGCCATGCTGAAGATGGGGGGAGAGCGACATCCTTCAATGATGGTGGTGTGGTTACCCTCAGTCCTCGGTTTGGAAACGCTAGTAGTATCCAATGTCATCCCTGTCAATCTTGAAATATCACATGGTCCGCTTACCGTTTCCAATTTATACCAATATCAAAAAATCGTTACATTACAAAACTACTTCGATAACCGTTGATAGAAATGCGTTCGTCCATCGCTCTCAAGTCGATTGTTGGCATAGGGCAAATGGGCAAATGGGACTGTATAACAGGCCGAATCATCCTCATACTAGGCCAGACCAAGTACCGTATCCCAAAATTCGATCATGTCCCTTGCTACACTCGAGAAACAACCCTGAAAACCTCCACGATAGACCTTCGCCTCTACATCAGATCCCACTAATAATAGTATCCACCATATCGTATCCATCCCTCTCTTTCATAAAGGCCAGCACAGCCCCAACATTTCCTTCAGTCATAACCGTCCTAGAAGGATATCTCACGCCCCTTGTGCTCCACAAAACTCTAATCGTTTCTATTGTCGAGCCCGGCGGAATCTTCTTGCTGTTGTTGCTTTTATCGTCCTCCTGCGCTGTCATGGCGTCCGAAATCTTGGCTTTCAGCTTGGTGAGACTGGTTGACAGTGCTACGACAACGAATACGAAATTATCTACGCATCTCACCACGAAAGCGATGGAGGGCTCTTCCCTTGTGGTTTCTGATGTGGCGATTGAAGGTAGCGTGCCGTCGAATAAGGAGTCCGGAGCGGGTGATTGACGTTGAGGAGCACTGGGGTGCGAGTGAGGTTGATCCATAACGTCCATGCTTTCGGGCATCTCTTCGTGGGGGGTATTAATATGATCTGGCATTTGCAATCTAGCTTTTAAGTGAGTTCTGAGTGTTTTACTTTTCATGATTTTCTAGATATCGCGTTGGTCTTATATGTTACTCCGCTCTTTGTGAGAAGCATTCCTGAATAAGCAATCGATTGATCGCTCTATACTTTTCTAGTAGGCTCAAGAACATTCTTGCTCACTCTTTCCCACACTATTATCAAAACAAAGAAAGAAAAATCCTCCCTTCCACCAAGCAATGCATTGATACCTTTACGTGGCCAGTACTTACAAGCTTACTCTTCATGACGGAATCAAGATTCATCCATATCATCGAATCGATCACATGTGTACGAGCCCTCTGAGTAAACATGCTCTCCACCTCTCCACCTCTCTATCTTCCCAATCCCTCACCCTCTCAACCACCCCACCCCCCCTTCAAACCCATCTACCAACCCCCCCCCCCTCCACCGGAGGAATTTAGACGAATATATATGGGGGTTTTTCTGGAAAATAGCGGATGAATGGCGCGCAAGGGAGGTTTTGGGGGAGGGGGGAGAGAGGCATGGCGGGTTCAGCGAAATCTTAGAGGAAAATTGGGCACAATGGCGTAAATGTTTGGAAGAAATTAAGAAAGGTTTCTAGTACGGAATACATGTGTACAGTAGTAGTAGTAGTAGTAGTAGTAGGCTGCTTCGTACAGGCCCCCCCCCCCTCTTTTATCATATCCGTATCCATATCAGGACACTCACTCACTCACTCACTCACTCACCCACTCACCCACTCACCCACCCACTCACCCACTCACTCACTCACTCACTCACTCACCCACTCACTCACTCACTCACTCACTCACCCACCCACCCACTCACTCACTCACTCACTCACCCACTCACTCACTCACCCACCAACCAACCACCCAAACAAAACCCCAAAAACACCCATCACCGCTTTTTTCAAAGGCTCCCGATTGTATGTACCTCAAAGCGATCACGAGTGCTGGCCATTTCCGCTAAAGTTGAAAAAAGAAAGAAAGAAAGAAAGAAACCTTCTTCTTCTTCTTCTTCTTCTTCTACTACTCTGCTGTACTGTACATATGTACGGCCGCGTATTTGGCCCGCGCGGAAAGGAAATTCGGATTCGCTTCCATCAATTTAGCCATCTACATATCGACATATCGGAGCCAAAAAAAAAGAAGAAAAGGACGTATATAAACTAAAGGGGTTCAAGCTGGGGTCGGGGCGTGTGCATCATTGTTTTCTCTCCTCGGTGATAAGGTATTATACTAGGCTCGATAAGATGATTGAATTTTTTCTACTTGAGGGGGCTGGCTAGACTTTTTTTTGTCGAGAGTTGTTGTGTATATCGCATAGAAATCTCATCTCGTCGCCATCGAAGTCGTCGAAAGTAAAAAAGGGAGGTTTGAAGAAGAGAAACAAGGGTTTGTGAATCAAGGCGCTGGGAAGGCTGCAATAGGTGATAAACATCCTCAAAATGAACCGGCAACAATGCCTCCGTCTACGTGCAACCACCCCTCTCCGTCCTGAGGTTTGAAAAGCTCTGCCTTTGAGACCTTTCATACCTTGCTCGGGTTCGGCAAAACCCTCCCACTGCCCTCAACCACATGGATATGTGACTTGTCAACAGCAAACGGCTCCTTCCAAACCCTCCCCGTACTCTCCACAACTTTGATCTCTCGCCCCAGATCCCCACGCAGGACACGTCCACTCCCCTCCACCACCAGAATTTCCTGCTCCAAAGACCCGCGCAAGACACGGCCGCTGCCTTCTACGACCTGGATCTCCCTGCCCAACTCGCCACGTAGTTTGCGTGCGCTGCCTTGGACGATTTGGATGGCGGATTTATCGATGGAGAGTTTGACTTGGCGCTCCTTCTCGCTGGCTAGGATGAGGAAGCTGGATGCAACGACGATGAGGGTGAGGGTGAGTAGTGCTGCGTAATTGCGGAAGTGGTCGAGTGACAAGGGAGGTGGAAGGAGAGATGTGGCTTGTGAGTTGAAGGTTGAAGCGCCGGCGGGAGCGAAACCTGAAGAGATGGCCGAGGACGTGCTAGTAGTGGTGGATTGAGTGCAGGGGACAATTGATTGGAGAGTGTCGTCGAAGCAGAGGGCGGAGGTCGACGTAGAGGATGAATGTTGGGCGGTTGGGGTGGATGAGGGGGTAGAGGAGGAATTGGAGGAAACAGACGGAGGCGGCGAAAACACTGTGGAAGAAGTTTGTTTTCCCACAGATGACGAAGTGGTGGACGAGGACACGAAAATTGTTGACGTAATAATAACCGGAAAAGGAGGCCTAGTTACCGTGGTATTCGGAATTGCCAGGGACACTGAGCCAGAACCTTCGGGATTGACTGTGACGGTTTCAGTGAGTGTGGTGGTGGAGCTCCAAGTAGTTGTCATCCCAGCCTCTGTAGCATTTGCACTCGACGCAAATCCTGGAGAAGCAAATCCTACTGTAGCACTCGCAGCCGGAAGACTCGACATGGCATAGCACCCCAGACCGTTTGGCTGAAAGTCCCGACAGAACGGAATGTTTGGGGGACAGCATTGCTGAGCTGGGAAGAAGGTGTTCGTACAGTTGGGGGCGGAGTGGTCGTAGCAGATTGCGGGTGATGAGCAGATATGACCTTTTGGGCAACAGCCAGAGCCTGTTGTTTGGATGTTGCAGGTAGTATCCTGTTGGGGAAGTCAGTAGGATTGGTGGGAGAAGGAAGGGATTCGTGGCTTACTGCTGGGCAGCAAGAATCACCACAGCATGTTTCGCCGGGGTTGCAGAAGGCATCAGAACAGCAAGTCGAAGACTTGGGGATGCAGAAAGGAGCAACGTTATTGGATTTCGCCATGCAGCAGGTCTCTGTTATTCCGCCGTGTCAGTATGTTTCTCTGGTCAAACAGTGTGAGTTTGTAAGATCCTTAGCATACCGCTGGGATCAAAGCATTCGCAGCTCATATCTCTGGCACCCAGATCATATGCACTGCTCGGAATAACCCATGCTGCTCCTGTGGAGACACTTCGGTGGTAGGGCGCTGAAAGCCAAGTCACATTTGTCGAGACGTTGGCTGGAAGGCCGCGGAGGAAGACGTCCTTGTGGCCATGGTGGAAGACGTTTCCGACAGCGCTGGCTAGCAATACACTGCTGGCCAGCAGCACGGATAACATCGTTGCTTGATAAGATGCCATTGCTCATGTAACTGAAGATAGCTGGAACTTATTGGTGACGACCAGATCTGAGGCGGAGGTAACGTTAGTATGATATGCTGAATGGCAATAGAGTATCAATTGGATCTAGAAACAACGTATTTCTGTCAATCCAGAAGATCTAGTGAGATCAAAGCAAAATCCAGTGTTAAAGAGAGTGGAGGATATTGATCGTTATCATGTTGGGATTCGAAAAATGCTTTGTTTACATCTAGGCGGTCGGTGTTATGGTTGCTAGCAGCCTGATCCTTGGGGCCAAACATTCACTTCGGACTCATCATTGAGGTGTGCTTAGGCCTCTAATGACAAGAGGCGGCCATCGAATGAGCATCATTGGAAGACGTTGGGGTTCGTGGAGACCTACGGTTCTCAACAAGCAGGACCAAGTGAGCTTAATTGAATGAACCACAATGACCACAATGACCACAATAGCAGCATAGAATACAACAACTGGGTAAAAATATCTTCACCACCATTACTTGGCTTTCATGCAATGCCGCTACGGCTACATGCACTTTGTGCGGCGGGGCGAGCCCGCGATAGAACGATACGAGGTACCTGCATCGTTTCAGGAGCAAGCAAACACTCTGTCTATGGTAACACAAGATGCACTCGACAGATATATGAAACCGTATTATTCCATTCTATCTCGATGATAAGATACCTACAACTTACAGGGGTGAATATTGGAAGAGTCAATAAAGATAGCAGGTTTATTAACGTTGGGCATTGAAGATCAGTCCCAACCAGGATTTTTCTTTCTTAAGGGTGGATCCCGAGAAGTGTCGGTGGCGAGGGGTTGGTGCAGTATGTATATGTGAGAAGAAAATCATAATTCCAGCCAGTGCTTTCCTGTCGGCCAATTAATTTATACTTCCAAACAAGATGCAAGCTGATGCAAACTCCGAACCTTATACTACTCTCCCCAACTTCACATGTCGAGAACTTGTAGTGTTGGACCATGAACTACTGTTTCCATAGAGCCTCCCCGTCGATTTCGCTCGCGCATGGGAAAGCCAATGAATGGGTTTAACAACTGCGACAGTTGGCTCCGGTCAACCTCTCAAACGTCGAGAAACAGCAAATGCGACTTCATAATCTGAGCTTAAAACGACGTACTGTACCTTCGGATCGACGGTCCCCTAGATCGGCTAGACGCGATGAATGAAAGTATTGACGGCTGAGGTTTTCCCACGAGCAAGAAAGCCAGGCACACAGATTCGAAAAAGTAAAATCCCAGAATTCTCTCGCAACCGCGGCATCATTAGAATTGTAATCTGGCGTTGCAAGCTTTGGTCTAGATGAAGACTTGAAATCGATTTACCCTGGCCTTTCGTCGCCGTGGAGATCCCCAGATACTGTTCGTTGCGACACTTCACCGGTTTTGCACTCATGAAGGGTACTGTTCCAATGCCGGTCGTCGAGGCCATAGAGAGAAAAGGCCAATTCAGCGAGATTGTGGTCCAAATATTAAAATGATTCAGTATGTTCCTAAGGAATTTTCCAAGTGAACCTTGCCGGGTTGCGGTGGAAGCAAGAAAGCCATTAAAGCCCACAAAAGATTGTTTTACTCTTTTGAAATGATGTACTTGCAAAGTATTTCTCAGCAGCGTCATCCAGTATATCGAGCGCTCTCGGACGAAGAGTGTATTGATGTAACAGTCCTGTCTCCAACAATTCGAAGCACCATCTGGCCTGACTTCGACGAGCTCTGGGAAGCTGTGTCAAAGGTTGGAGTCATGCCTTGGATTTTCGTTCACACCGAGCGAGTAGATGTTCTATGTATGGCTTCGAAACCAACAGTAGATACTTCAACGGATTGCAGAAAGTCAGTGAAGAATAGCCGATAGCACATCAAGACTTGGACTAAAGGACAGTCTGAGTATTAAAACTCGAGTTTGATCGGTTTTCACATGTTCCATCTGTCCAGTTCTTCTTGTCGCACCAGCTCTATAACAAGGGGGCTTCCGGGCCAATGCTTGTAGGCTTTTCAATGAGGACGATGAGCTCAGTCCGTGCATCTCGATATCGATTATGGCTCAAGCTACTTACTGGCTCCCATTGGTGATTAGCAGTAGATGAGTAAAGTAGGTAAGGTAGGTAGGTAGATATGATGTCGTGGGGCTACTAGGCCTTTGACCGGCTCAGTCGGTTCGCATAGCACGGGTGTTTAACCCATTCATCGTCATTCATGCTGTTGTGGTCATTGCATTGGTGATTGTTTCGTGTGCGTTCCTGACTAAGGTAAGGTAAGTACCGTCACAACCGGCAGCCTTGAAGTTCGGATCAAAAGTGTTCCGGTGTTCATCTACCTTACTGTAGGTGAAATGCTGTACATAGCTGGACTTCCGTAGGTACCTTACTTTGCGGTCCCCCAGGAGGAGATCGAGGCGATAAGAAGAATTGGAAGCTTCAATTCAGCGGTTCATAATCTTTTGGAGGATTGGAGGATTAGGCGGACGAGGGAGTATGTAGTTGGATTAATACGTAGAGAGTAGCGAGAGAATGTTGACGGGTCTAGACTCTAGAGTAGAAGACTGACTACCTACCTACTGAGTACTGACTACTAGGTAAGGTACTGTACGGGGTACGGAATACTGTGGGGTAGATCCTAAACCTACCTTACCTTACCTTACTGTATCTAATCATGGCGGGGGCGCAGTCCTGGCATTGATCGGTAGAATAAGGTAGATAGCACAAGCTAGCCGTCGTCATCATTGAAATGTCTTTATGAACACTCAGTACGGAGTCCTCGGTATAGAAGACAATACTGCTCTTAATCTACCCTTCGATCCAACACAGCAATTTCACCTCCAACTTCATCTAACACCATCCTCGCGCTCGTCGACGCTACCACTCCACGTCGCCACTGCTTGAACAATCCCCACCATGGATCTTGTCGAATCGCCGAGAGCGCTCTTGGCCCTATGTATATCCCTCTCACTTCTATCTCTGGCTTCTGCTCAGGTAGTGGGGCCGACAAATGGCACCTTCTCAGGGAATCCTCCGCAATCAACCTTGCAGACCACACAAGTCATGGGAACCAGTTCTATCACAATCTACCCTCTCACTAACGCCGCTCAAGAGCAACTTAATGTTCGTCAGCTTCTTGATTGTTAGAAATAGATGGCTGACACTAAACAGAAAACCTCCGTCAATGGCCGCATGATGCTCGTCAACCCTTCGACTTCCGCAGATATACGAAGTGGAGATATTGCGTACATTAGCTGCGATTCCTTCGCCTACTCGGGAAACCTCAATGCCACCTGGACCATCAATAAGGCGGTGACGACAGGTCCAGGTGCCATTCTGCTCTACAGCACTGCTTCCGGAAGATGCACTTTCGCCCCGACAAACGACTTTATCTACGACATCCTCTTCACTATGCCCGATGCAAATACCTCCATGGTCTTGGAGAAGGGGCTGACAGTCAATTCTCCACCAAATGCGTCGATAAAGTTATATCAACAACAATCGAACAATGGGAGTAGTGGCGACGTTCTAGGGAAATCACCAAGCACAGCAGTTGCGATGATTATTCTCTACAGCATCACGGGAATCATCACAGCTTTGTTCTTGATCATTATTGTGGTCGGTGCGCTGAGAGCGCATCGTCATCCGGAGCGGTACGGCCCGAGGCATGTGATTGGAAGAGCAAGGCAGAGCAGAGCAAAGGGAATCGCAAGAGCAATGTTAGAGACACTCCCGATTGTCAAGTTTGGGGAACGGGAAGATCGGAAACACGTCGAAGCAGGCGGAACCTCGTCGCAAGGTGAAGGTACTCATCCGGATCCAGACGTTGAGCTGGGAACTACGGAAGGCAGAGACCGTACCGCATCTCCCACAGCTACAGAAGATCAAATCCCGAGCGCCTCACATCCCCCAACCGTCAATCCGCAACCAACCGAAAACGAACCCAACGCAGTCCCCGATACTGTAACCACCGAAACCCACCCTGGTACCTCTGCACCCAACCCTGAAGCCTTAGATAGCGCAAACACCGACAACGGCCTCGCCTGCTCCGTCTGCACCGACGACTTTGTAAAAGGCCAAGACATCCGCGTCTTACCATGCAATCACAAATTCCACCCCGAGTGTATCGACCCCTGGCTCCTCAACGTCTCAGGAACCTGCCCCTTATGCCGCGTCGATCTACGGCCCACCACTTCCCGCAATTCCACCGACGACCCCTCCTCAGAACCTCCCCTAACCGATCTTCCACCAGACACCAACACCCCCTCCAACCGCCGCTCCCGCACCGGCCTCTCCACCTACCTTCACCACACCCTCAACATCCACCGCATGCGCGACGCCACGCCCCAAGAGCGCATCGCCGCCCTCCGCCGCCTGCGAACGCAACAGCAGGAAGCCCAAGCCGAAGCTTCAGAGCGACCGAGGAATCGCATGAGCGCGCGGTTGAGTCGCGCGTTTCATTTCGGCTCGAGGCCACAGAGCACGGTCGTGGATCCGCATAGTAGCCTTTCGACGCCGGCGCCGGGGAGGGAGCCGGAGAGGGTTAGTGAGAGCGATAGGGCGTTGAATGACCTGTAGGAAGCGGGTTGTGTAACAGGGCGTTCCGGTATGGGGATTTGGGATTTGGGATGATGTATATTTGTGCTCGAAACAAAAAAAATCTGCCGGGCGAGGGATTTTTTTTAGCATGATACGCTGCACAAGGCACATATTACTGGCTCTTTTTTTATTTGGTCCCAAAGCAACGTTCCGAAGAGGCAATAGTAGTTAGTAGTGTCTATACCTCCGCAAGAGGGCTAGGAATCGTAAAAGCTACAAGTCAGCTACATATGTATGTAGCTAGGGGGGGGTTATGTTTGTTTATTGAAAAAAATAAAATCCATCTCACCAATCTCGCTTTTGTGGGTATGGTGTTTATCGTGCACAAGGCACATATTACTGGCTTTTTTTTTTTGGGTCCCAAAGCAACGTTCTGAAGAGGCAATAGTAGTAGTGTCTATACCTCCTCCGTAAGAGGGCTCGGAATCGTAAAAGCTACAAGTCAGCTACCTATGTAGCTACTAGGGGGGTTATGTTGTTTATTGCCAAAAAAAAATCCATCTCACCAATCTCGCTTTTGTGGGTAATGGGGCAGGAAAACAACATCTCAGACGAGCGAACGTTTTTTTCGAGATTACTGTAAAAAGGTGGTGCTTTTATAGCTTTATACTGTAGCAAGAAATATCCCCACGGTGCTCGAAGAAATACTACAGTAGGAGCAGTTTTTTTAATAAAACATGTCGTACTCGTACACTCTAGGTATGTGGGTTTGGAGGGGGGGAGAAATGGGAAGGTGGGCTAGAGGGTAAATCCGGGTCATTAATGATCCATTATTGTACACCCCCCAAAAAAAACGACAACGACGCCGGCCTTGGTGGATCTAACAACGCCAAAATTTGAGAGATTCTCTCTGGAAATCGCCATGCCATGCCACCCTTTTAGGCCCCTAAAGATTGATATCCAGATCCTATCTCATCCCATCTCAGCAAAACCCCCACGCACATCCTCAAATCCCCCAACCCCCACTACTCCCCCCGCCTAAGCGCCGGATGATCCTCCTCCCTAACCACCCTCCCCTCCACCGCCGTCCCCACAAAAACACTCCCCCCCGGCACCGGTCTTCTAGCCAGCGGCACGCCCTGCTGCTGTCCCCTGGGCGTGAGCAGCGTGTACGGATTCGCGACGGGGCTTTCGGCCCTGACCACTCTCGAAGTCGTCCTGGGTGGGACGTTGTCGCTGTTTGGTACGGATACCTGGGGTAGGGCTTGGTGCGTGTGGGATATTGGGTTTTGGGGGGAGGTTACGTCGTAGGCCGGGAGGCCCTGGGGGACATAGGGGTGATATTCGACTTCTACTCTAGGCGGGTCTTCGGAGATGGGGCTTGGGCCGTCGTAGGGAGCGGGTGCTGAGCCGGGGGCGCGGCGTTTGCCGCGGGTGGATTGGCGGCGTAGGAGGCCGCGGACTTCTTCGAGGGAGGTGGAGCGGGCGATGTCGTTGCCGTCTCGGTCGGGGAGGTGGGTATCGAGGTCTAAGTCGTTGGGGTTGGCGGCAGTATCGGCGGCGGGGTGTCGTGAGTTCAGCGAGGTCATTGCATTCGTCTCAGTGAGAGGAGGGGGCCGGTAGCGGAGTGGCGGCGGTGTGGCCGGATCCTGAGGGTCCGGAACTTCGGTCGTAGAGGAGAAATCAGTAATTGGTGGCACTGGGTCTTTCTTAGGTACAAGACGCTTTCCGTCTTGCTTTTTGGCATAGGCGGCGCGAGCGGCGGCGGCTTCGGTGTCGGAGACAGCAACCGAGTAGGTTGGCTTGTCTGAGGAGCCAAGGGCGGCATCGGCGCCGCCGGGAGGGTTGATGGGAACTTTGCGGATGGCGAGAACAAGGGCACACATGAATTTGGAGCGGCGGGCAGCGCGGATGGTTTCGTTTGCCCAGTTGGACTAAGGAAAAGGAGATTAGTTTGAGGTGACATGCGTACAGGAGGATATTACCTTGTGTCTGATTTCAACTCGAAGTTCAAGTTTGTTCATTTCTGCGATGCCGGTGATTTCGAGATCGACGTCAGGTTGAAAGTCTCGAGAATTCTCCTTGTCCAGAACAAACGCCTGCATCTCATTCTTGAGGACTTGAATGTCTTCGAGGGATGTGTCAAAGGCAATGTACATGAACAGTTGCTCTCTCATGGCTTTCGACCTTGAAACGTTTTGGATCCAGACTGTGTTGAGCACAATGTTCGGGACTTGAGTCGTTTTGTGGTCTCTAACTCTCTTGAAAACGGTGAATAGCAAGGAGATGTGCTCCACTATTAGCTGCTCGTCTCCAATATCAACTCGATCAAGTACATCGAATGGATGCTTGACGAAGAGAAAGATGCAAGAGCCAAGTACTTCTTGTGCAGTAGTGGCAAAGACAAAAGATAGTGAGAGCAGAGCGGTACCAGTGGTTGCGAGCGTTGTAGTGAAGGATTTGTTGAGGAAAGCCACTGTAGTAGCGTAAGCACAAGCAGTATGAATGTCTTCGTTGTATGATTCTTACCAAAGACGAAAACAGACATCACAAACACAACAGCGCACAGCATCCCATCCAAAACGTTGATAGCCTGATCAACGTCATGCAAGCTGTTTGCAATTGAGTGTCGCTCGCGGCCAAACTCGCATACAGTCAGGATCATCTCGTCCAGACTGATGTCCCCATTCCCATCACGGTCAAGAGATGCAAAGCACTCCTCTGCTTCAGCTTGGCGATCATTACCAAGCACTTCCATGATGTCTTCCTTATACAAAGCATCCTTGCCCTCCACCACAAAGCTCATCCACAGTCGTTTCGCCAATGCCTCTGATGACTTGTTCTTCTCCAAAGCCTCAACGACGATCGAGTGTGCCGAACCAGGGTTGAAGACTTGCTTGCCAGCGATTTCAGATGCGATGTTCCCAAAAGCCGAAGTTATCTTATCGCCAAAGCGACCCACGTCCTGTAGGAGCCGTAGAGGCGTAGCAGAGCCTGACTGACGGTTACCGGTACCTGGTTTGATGACATGGATATCGATGGAGGAATTGATAAGGTAATCCTCCTCTGCAAATTCGGGGCAGTAAGCAGGAAACAAAGCTCGGGAGGCATCATATAGCAGGCTAAGGAGGTATATGTTGTGCTTCGAGTCCATGATTTTCGCATTGAATTGCTTGCGATGATAGCCAATGCTTATGAGCTGGATTATCAGCTTTTCGAGGAGGAAAATCAGTGTTGCTACCAGAATGGCCGCTAGTGTCGACTGAACAACAGACTCCCAATTTGGGACGCCTGGATTTTTGGGATCCTTCTTGGCCGCAGCTCTTTGGTCAGGATTCCGGGTCATTACCTGTGAAGTCTTAGTCTGAAGTGTGGAACTGGGGACACTAGGAAGCGGCTCACAGGCATGAAGGTAGCAAGTGAAGTCAATGCCCAGCCACTCAGTGACAAAGGAGTCTCCAATGACTGTATCACGAGTGCATATTTCCGGGTACCGGAGCTGACAATTCCGCAGAGGAATTGGAATATTTGTGGCAAGAACTTTGCAAAGAGCTTAGAAGCCCAAAGGCTGAGCCATACAATCTCGACCCATGAGAATATCCACACAATGCGAACTCCTCCAGCTTCGGCTTTAGGGGCCGCAGTGGCTCCGACAACGATGGGGACGGCGAACAGCAGGGCCAGGGGAAGAACGTAAACCAAGTAGCGAGTGATGATGGAAAAATTCAATATCTTGTTATAAATCTTTCCCATCTGTGTCAGGACCTCCTCTTCCCCAGCAGCACCCCGTCTGCCATTTTCCTTTGCCAGTTTTCGTCGGCCAGCGACATGTTGTGGGAAGTAGCCGGCTTTTTCGTTCTGCTGCTCAGTGGAGAAGGTGGAATGGGAGCCGTAGCCCGAAGGAGAGGTCTCCATTTTCCGGGCCCCAGTCTTGGTGGTAACTTGAGTTAAAGGTATGTCGATGGTAGCATCGTTGGGATTGATCATGTTCGGTGTACTTGAGTTGGGAAGTTGTTGGAAACCCTCTTTGGAAAAACGTTTTTGATGAGGCATCGAGCACTCAGGGAGGGAGGGTTAGTCAATGGTTGAGGGGAAACTTTCGCCCACGTTGCTCAAACGACAGTTGTTGCAGTTGCAGTGGAATGAAAGCGGCTGGGCCTGCCGTGCCACCACCAGGGCTATGTATGATATGTAAAGACGGTGCTTGTGCGTGTCTCAACACGACGAAAGATGGGGTTGCTAATCAGCAAGTCAAATGCTGGAATGTGAAAAGAATGAGATGTTGTTTGAAAAACGAGAATAAAGAGTGAAATTAGCTGGTGGGGGAAAGATGTAAGATTCTTACTCCGTAGAGCAAGTTTCGATCATACAGAATTCGGGGGGGTAAGGGAGTCGTCTTTGGTTGTCGCGGCGGGTTGGCACTAAGGCAAGGCCCCGGAAAGCTGAAACGCTACCTAGTGATCCGTCACTTCAAACCGAGGCGTCGCTTAACCAAACTCGTACAGATACATATCTAATCATTCCTTCTCGTCACTTCGCCAGTCGCCACCTTTTACCCACTTTCATCAGACTGTCAAAGTCATGCATGGACTACATGCTTTTACAAGGACCACCGTTTTGTCACTTTTGAATATGCTTGGATTCCGGAGTACACTGTACGGGATTTGCATGTTGATTAAGGTACCTCCAACCTATCTCAGGAGGTTGGCAACAGCAACTTGGCTGAGATCATTCCTCTCCAGATCACCCCCAAGAAGTCTCATGCATCTCAAAAACATCCTTCATTCTCCACCTTACTAACCATCAAACACCAAATTTTGCCCCAGGCCTCGAAACACCATGTCGAAGACACCCCGTATGGGTTGATGCCCTGGACTGGACTTTACTTCAACCGCTCCCCCCGTACTTGCGTCATAGTAAAAATGCATATTCGTTTGAGAGCAGCCCTCTGACCGGTTAGCCCTCGATGAAACGTTGAGCAGCCATGAGTGCGCTTTGCATCACAGTTGCTGCGAGATTTTTGCCGAGCTGCATCCTTGTGGTTACATCGTTGTTAGGATTGCTAAAATACACACCGTGAGCGTTCCTGCGAGAAGAAAGGGGAATGTGGACTGTCAGACGTTGTCTTGATTGGAAGGACTAGATTAAGAACTGCTCACCTCAGTTTTCTGCTGGATTGTGTCGCTCTACAACATTGGATCCAACGTCCACATTAGTATCCCCAATGCGGACCCGGCAACATTTGGCAACGCCCATAGGGGCCCAAGGACGTGGACCAACCAAAGAAATGAACGCAGAATGGGTCTGTACATCATAGATCGTATAAATTAAGAAGATGGTATTCCACAAAACCTTTTCGACTTGCGCTACACAATAATAAGGAACCGGATCATTTTGAACAACTGGCCAGATGCCATCGCGATTGTGTGAATCCCGCTTCTTGGCTTCTCCCAAAACAAGCGTCACTAAAATAAAAGGATCAAAATGCGAAATCTACAACGTCACTTTGGGGAATGGCAGAGTATTCGGCGTGACCGTGCCATCCCTTTCTGACAGCCGAATGGCGAGAAGCGAATATAAATAGTTAGGAGCACAAGCTACAAGTGGATGGGATGTTGCCCCATCTGCTTATCATTGAACGTAAGTCCTAAAATGCTTGGACGGAGCTTCGACTATCCGGGACCTACTCTCATCCAGCGGGATTCGATGCCGGCAGAGGACATCTCCCTCGGAGGCGCCCAAAGGTACTCACTATCTCTACGTACCTATTCTTCGAAACGCAAGCAATTCGACGATTTACACGTCATTTCGTCCAATTAATGCTCTGGTGGTGCGCCTTATCGACCGAATACAAAAATTTAAGCTTACCATCTCCATTATGGCCCCTAAACATGATTATACCAACTCAACAGAAACGGTGACAGTCCAAGCACTTGCGACTTTCCTGCTATTAGGCAACACATGGTGTTAGGAAAAAACGTGCTGGTACCAATGCTGTGACTGACTTTAGGAAAAAAAACACAACAGGGCAAAATACCAGAATTGGTTGACAATCTGGCCAAGCATCAACGGGTACAGAAAGCTAGCACATAGCAAACGGTTCTCATACGTAACTGAGATGTTCGAATGAACAGCTGGACTCATCTCTTCGTGAAATAATACCAGCATTGACTTGAGTTCATTACGAAGCTTGTGCGACGAGCAAAATCGGACAAAGGGAAAGTATAACTGATCAGTCCCGAATTTCTATACTCATACTGTCACTTAGTTGACTTAACGTATTTAGCGGTTATTGTAGTGACTTTCTACAATCCCTGATAGAGGTGCCATCGGAAATTTCGAGAAAGCTTTCATCAAATCATAATACTATGACTTTACCAAATACAGAAGAATGTCTAGCAGCATGTTTCAATGCCACGCGAGTATCGTTAGGATCGCTATCTACAACCACTCACCTGGCCCCTCAAACATTTCCCTGACTCGACATGACCTGGTTCAAGTGCAACCACTCCCAACCTCCCCCGGCGCCGGCGCCGACGCCGACGCCGGTTCTTTTAGAAATCCACATCACACAACAACTATCCCACCTGACCGTCATTAAACTAACTTGCAGCAACCGAAGCATCATCCGCGAGTCTCTTTCTGCATATGTATGTTACGAAGTCTTGCGATTCTAAAGACAATGGATTGGCGACACTGTGTATAGGACTGAGTCGGGTAGGGACATGTAAGACAAAGTACAAGGCTTATTTGGATGTGGTTTTATGGAGAGGTATTGTCTCACAACGAATCAAGCTGCTACATCAGACACATATGCTACTATGGGAAGAAGACAATGGATTGTATGATACAAATAGACAAGCTAACAAAGGCCAGTAGGGGACTGAGGCTTGTGAATACAGATTGAGCTTTTCATGAGAAACAGTCTTTTATCTTCCATGAGACTTGCAAGACTCAGATCTGAATTTTCATAGAACTCAAGTTCAACATGTCGATACAAAAGCAAGAAGTCGCCGCGCAGATACAACCACAGACGACGCGATCCCGAGCAGACCATGCCAACAGGAACTCCCCCTTCATTAGCCCAGATCAAACGAATACTTCGACGCCTTTTCAACCATCGTCAGCATGCAACATCCCGCCCAGACGTTCACATCTCCATCTCCACCTCCCCCTCACCCCCTGAGCCCAGAGGATATCTCTTCTCTCCGCCGTCATGTCAATCTGAGCGCGTGCACGGTCCCGAGCTCCGACCCCGTTATATGCCTTTTATCTGCGGCCCTGACTCGGTGCCAGACTCCCCTAGCATGAGTTCGGTTAGTATTGACACATCAAGCTCAGGCGTCGACCTCCCAAGCATAAGTACGATTAGTATCGACACATCAAGCTCAGGCGTCAATTCCCCTATCAGCCTTCGATCGCCGTTGAAACGCTCAGCAGAAAAACCCCCTTCCAAAGCCAAGATCAGGCGACTGTTGACAGACCTATACAACCGTTGCCGGCTTGGCATCTCTCACCGAGACGACCACATCTGCATCTCCCAAACCGATGATGGCTCATCACCATCCAGTCAATCTGTAGTCCGCGATAGAGACTACCTCACCCCCCCAATGCCACTCCCCCAGAATGAGCGCATCCACGGTCCGGAGCCCCAGTTTCTTCGCATGCCATTCTGCAGCCCTGACTCCGAGCCCAGCTCCCCTCCCATAAGTCCGATCAGCAATGACGGACCGATATCACGCAGCAGATCCCTAGTCAGCCCGTTGTCACATTTGGAACGCTTAGCAGCTTCCTGGAGAAAGCACTTGAGAATTCCCCAACATCGCAATCTAGGTCCCAGCGCTGCTTCCACCATGGCGGCGTTGAATCTTCCCTTATCGCCATCTCCGAGCCGGAGATTAAGTCTCGCTTCAAGCACCGGATCTCAAGTGAGTTTTGTCTCTGCTTTGGAGTATCCAGCAGCTGCCGTGCCGCAATTCGCAACGAAGCAATCAGTATATTCTCCTTACACGGAGCGAAGTCCCTACGCTGCTTCTTCGACGACAGCGATGTCAGATTCTCCACTTCCATCGTCTTCGAACCTGATCCCAAACCTCAAATCAAGCATCCAACCCTCAGTTATTCCCTCATCTCCTATACAGCGCCCAGCAGTTCCCAGCCCGCAACCTGCAGTGATGGAATCAAGATGCTTCCCCAATCCGTATTCACGGCCCAGCAGTGATGCTTCCATCAAGACGATGTGGAATTTTCCACCTCCAAGCCGGAGAGCGAGTCTAGTGGACTCCCCCGATGTAAGACCGAGCAGTGGAGCATCAGCCGCAAGTCAACGTCCAAGAGATATATCCCCAATGCGTCCTCCATTGCCGTCAGTTCGCTCAGCAGCTTCTGGCCCTGACTTCCCAGTGCAGGAGCCCAGGTTTGCCAGGCCACGATCGAGTGCCGGGGCGGCTTCTTCGACGGCGATGTTTGGGCACCCACTCGAGCGATGGCCGAGGCGGTGTTCGAGTCTAGAGTACTTTTCTGGCACAAGCCCAACCAGTGACGCACCAGGCTCACGTTCTCGATACCCCATTGTCCCCGTATCTCCCATAATCCGCCCATCAGCTCCCAGCCCAGAATCCGCAATGAGAGGAGGTCGACTCCCGAACCCACGACTAAGTGCCAACACCGCCTCCACCAAGGCTAACTCCCATCTCCCACCCTCACCGTCCCCAAATTTAGATACTATCCCCTCTCCCCCAGTAACACCCCCAACAACCCCATCCCCCCAACCACCCCGCCCAGCAATAATCCTCTTCATCCGCCACAACGACGCCCACACCTTCATCACCATCACTCTCCCAACAAGCCTACAGCACCTCTGGACTCAAGCACTCACAAAACTTCGTTTATGGGATGGGACGGAAAGGGTGAGAAGAGGGAGGATGATGGTTCGGTGGCGCGGGCGGGGCATGTATTGGGACGGGTTGCCAGAGAGGACTGTGATTACGGAGGTTAATATAGGGTGGGTGCTTGGGACTATTCGGGAGAGGAGGGGGGTGGATGTTGTTGAGGTTGTGCTTTTCTGATGGGTGGGAGTGTGGGACGGTGAGTGGTTCGGGTTAGGATTGTCACTCTCCTTCGTCGTTCGTGCGGCTTAATGGTTTGGTCAAATATGTAACGTTCTTTTACTTCTGCTTTTGTTTTGGCCTCTATGCTCATCATCGACGATGTTAAGATCCTTGTCTTAGCATTAGCGTTCCGCCCGTGTCTGCTTAATCTTTTCTTCAAGGATAACTAACCGGTCATGTTTAACGATCTGTGATTATTCGCGTTTAGTTTGTTATCGACTTGAGTTTCCTGCCACGGCATCACTGATTACATCAATGGAGGATGGTTCAAATAGGGGAAAGAAGAAAAAGAAAGAGCCAGTAAAGAGCCACATCACAAAAATCCAATTACTAAAACAACTTAATCACGCAAGTATCAATCCCCAAACATCATTTCAATTGTCTCAATCACAACGTCAAAAACCCGCTATCTTATACCCCTTCTTCCATTCTCTGTTCCTATTTCCCCTCCTTTCTCCTCCCTAATTTCCCCTCCTCGCCATCCCTCCCTTCGCTTCACCTTGGAAAAACAATTTCAAACACAAATTTAACAAAATCGGTCAATTATATTTTCCTTGAAAAAAATATACTCACATCTGTTTTATATGTTCTGACATTCTACGCTGAGGTATACCTAAACTTTGTGTGCACAATTTTTTCAATCTTCTATTTCAAGAGTGATAACGGTAGTTAATTGTACAAATTGAAAGGGAGAGAAAGTGTCAGACGGGAGAAGACAGGTAGGTGCATGATGGGGATTGTAGGGAAGGGGGGTTTACTGAAACAGAAAGAATGAAAAACGAACAGTTAAAAGGAAGGGGGAACTGGGGAGAACAAATTCAATTTGATGCCCATCTCTTCCCTTTCCAAAACTCCCTACCCTCACCCCCCAAATCACTCATCCTAACCCCCTTTTCCCGAATCCCCTTCCAGTTCAACTTCCCCTTCTTCAACCCGCGACATCTCACCCCCATCACTTATCACCCCTACAGCAAAAAAAAAAAAACATTACATCACTAATCCCAACCCATTGTTACTGATGACTAGTCTAACCCGCACAAAGTTCAATCACATCGTATTTGGGCCCTTGGCTTTTTGATTACGTATAAACCAGTTTCCCCTTCCCCCCCCCCCTTTGTTGTGTTTTTAAAAGCGGAATCTACATCTGGATTCGACCGGGGGGGAAAAAACAAAAGTTAACTCGGAAGGCTAAGCGAATCGCTTTTTTTTCTGGGGATGTTCGAGTTTGGTTTGTATATCCGTGGTTGTTTAAAAATAATTGTATGCTGGGTTTTTGCTTGTTTCCAAAGCAGAGGGGTAGAGAAAGAAGAAGAAGAAGAAGGGCGGAGTGATGTGACGTGAGAATGTCTATCGAAGACCATTCCTCGGGTATTGAAAGGAGTGCAGCAGCTTTGGGGCACAGAGTTGGCTTACGGTCTATGTCTATGTACATACACTTCCCCCCCCTTCTAAAGCAAGAAATTTTGACGTAGAAATTCAGGCATCTGTAGGCGTGTTTTGCGCAAACAATAATGCCACGTCAAAGTAAATCGATGTATATCTATCTACTTACTCCGGATACTTCGAGATGCCACCCCTTTCATCAACCCTCAATCAAATCTCAAATTGTACTCACTACTGCACTCACGAACGCCGGAAATTCTATCCTTTTCGAGGCCTGATGATGAGTAGAAACTACCTTCGGTATCTCAAATCTTTTTTTAAACAGATAATAGCATCCATCGAATAATCTTTTTCCTAAAAGCCGAGTAAACGCACATTCTTCCTTTCACTCCACCTCGTTACTTTCCCCCGTTCCCCTTTCTCCCCACCTTCTAAACCACCCCACCCCGTTCATCATCCAACTGTACCCAACAAATCTCCTTCACATTGTCAGAAACCCGTCACGCTCTTCAAAGTCCTCTGGCTTTCAAGTCGAGCTGGACTGATGGAAAGATTACTGGCGGCAATGATGGGTACGTAAATTTTTTTGATGGTTAGAGCAATAGAGGAAAGTAGTCGAGAGGGGGGAGACGGGATGTCTTCGTAGTGGTCGGAACTCATGAGGGTTGAGATATAGACTTTTAAGCTTTTAGGGTATGTTGTGAGTGCTTTTGGTGTTGTTTCTCCAGGCTCTATGAGAGAATCTTTATTGCATATGTTCGGACCCCGGAAGATGGATCGGTAAGGTTCTAGCAAGTTCCTGAACACTGTGGCGAAGAAGTTTTCTGTGCTGTTAGATTTACTTACACTTGAAAAATCGACAGGGTTGCCTTTGTGGTAAACAATTGTTTGGAAAACTGGAGATGTTTAGTGAGGCGAGTTCGGAACTGCTGGTTAGGCGGGTTGAGGAGCTGGGGTTGTTTGTGGAGCGATTGGAAAGGAGTAGAAGCATCCTAGGGGATGTCGAAAGGGAGATGCAATCTCTTGAGAAAGAATGGTCAAAACCACTGCTGACTGGCGGTTCCGGGAAAGTCTGCTCGGAATTGCAAAGAGCAAGCAGCTGATATTGGTCGGGACAGTAAAAACGCAGTAATGCGCGATATGCTTGCCGGAAAGATTGCCAGTGCAGCTTCAGAATGAAGTATACTTGGACATATAGCCAGTGTCATTTCCAGGCATTAAGGGCAGAATTAACAAATACCAATAGAGGTTTTGCAGCTTCCAACACCATCGCCATGACCGCTTGGGACCAACACACCGCTGCCGCCTCGGCTTCCCCCTGGAAGGAGCAGGCGACGAACAATCTTCTCGCATTGATTTAGCGTATATCTCTCCGCCTCCCTTCGTTCACTCCGCTCCACCGGCCAATCACATCTCACGACATCATTCTCGTTCACTCCAGTCCACCCCCGAGGGTCCCCCATGTCCCGGCCAATCACATTCAACGACACCATACGCTATGCCCCGTTTTTCGTTTTTTCTTTGTCCTGTGCCTTTTCCGTCAACACATCGGACGAAAAGTAATTCTTGAGTGCAATACCCCCTAAATAATCATTCAACCTTTAGCACACCAAATACGCTTTTTAGCTTCTTTTAGCATATTAAGTAGACGCTGTATGCGCAAGGCAGGAGTTTTAGGACGTGCTTTGAACGGTAGGGGATTTATGCTGTATTGGCATGCAGAGTCGCTGACGCCTTTCTGATCTTACCTAGATTGAAGCTATCGACGCTGTGCGCCTCTCGACTCTTCCGGAGCATAACCAAACTGAGCTATCAACCTCTGTGTGCGTAAGTTAACAACTTCGAGACAGTTTCTAAAACGGTAGAAGTCCCAGTGCTTGTTGATTATGTATGCAAAGTGTTGATATTTTCTAGGTCCCTTTTGGAGTACCCAGATAGAGGGCAGGGTAGAGGTCTAGCTGAAAGCGCACAGAGGACGTAGGTATGCAGAGATTTGCGAATTCCATACTTGGTGATGAGAAAGCTGACCGACAACTTTAGTTTCTAGGACAAAGACAATGCCAGATATGGATACAGTATCGCCCAGCACCCATGTGGGCTCACCGAGTACGTTTTTAGAATCGCCAAGCACTGTAACGGGTTCGCCAGGGACGATGCTGGGTGACGACGATGAACAAGACCGGGAAAAATCCGTCAAGCCAGACACGGTCCCTCAAGCCAGCTTTCAAAGCCGAAGCAGCAGAGCAGAAAAGGTTGACGATGAAGAAGTGGATGATCTTGAGGACGACGATACAAGGGTATTTAAAGCACCAAAATTGATTCCTCTCGTGCCTTCACGAGCCCATGGGGTAAAACCGATCAACTATCGGCGCAATTCCCGAGGTATTCATAAGTTATACGTATGCCAAAGCGGAGGTATCCCTGACCGAAGGTGGAGCATCTCGATCCAACGAAGAGCAAAAACCTCTGGAAAAACCAAGGCAGCGGACAAGAACTTCCTGGACCGCACAACAACGAACACCAGCCCACCTCTTGAACCCACCAACTTCAACACCGACCCACAGTCGTCATCAGAGCGCGATTTAGACGCGTTTTGACTTGTACTTAAGGATCGGTTGACAAGCGGTGGCAATGTGGAGAAAATGTTGGGTCTCACTGATTGTTTGATATGGAGCGTCTCCCGCTTTTACCACTGTTGATTTCCGATTACGCTGCTGGACCGGAAAAGAAATCCCCTTCGGAGCTCTGAGCCTGCATAGATAAGATAGGGGCGCAAGGCACTAGATTCTCGCACAGGGCCATCGGAATTTTCACGGTATTGCAGTTGGATGCAAACGGTTTCAGTCAAGACTGTTATCATGGATGAAAAAAATTGCATCGGCGGCGTTCGTTGCTGCGTTTCTCCGTAGGAACGTCGGGGATGATGTCGTGGAGGTTTTCTCTTTTCTTGATCGAGGAGCTTTTTAAGCGGTCTGTAAGCCGGACAGATATTTCATGACAGATCGAGCAAATTAGAAATGAGGTTTTTGCTGAGATGTGAACCTACTTTGCTTCGCAGATCATGGATTAGACAATGTAGCTCCATACTTTCAATCCATTTCCCAAAACCTCGATTCCTATAAATGCCCAAGTAGGCCCTAGGAGGCCATTATCATTATTCTGGACCATTATTCGTAGTTGGGGTAGACAAAGATGGGCAAAAGCAGATGTAGTAAAGGAAAGAGGTGGGATGTGATCCAGCGAAAGGATACCCTGGATCGGCGGCAACGCGGCTTAGCGCGGTGCATCTTTATAGACGTGAGCGAGCGAGCTAGCTGCTTCTAGGAATTGCCCTGCAATTGTATGTTTGTTCTCCTTACAGGGCGTTGTGAAATGGCTAGACAAGGTTCAGGAGCGATACGAAAGTTTTTTTGATCCTTTGAAAATATATAAAAAGCGCGAAGTACCTCACCAGAAGGTAGCCATTTCAAATTCAGCTCGTGGTCGCCATGTCTCGCCGCTACGGAAACGCCCGCGAAGAAGCTGCTGGTAACGACGAAGCCAGCCAACTCCCTGTTCACAACTACCAGACTTCGAGCCTTGATCCGAGCCCAATTTCGAGAGTATCGATGTTGCCAAAACAGCAATTTAGTGATAGGAGCGCCGGCCCTCAGAATAGCTTCTCTCCTCCCATCTGGCCGGGTTCGACGCCCACTCTTCGGTCGAGTCGACGGAGCTATGCACCTTGATCAGGCCAATCTGCCTCAAGCCAACCTAGTTCTTTTAGTACACCCAGAAGATGCCCAATTTCCGCAACATCAGGACCTCCATTCACAGAGGCGGCTTCCGCTCCGGATCGTTTAATCGCGTTAGTCATCATGTTAACAAGCAGGTAGCAGGGGCGCACTTCTTCCTCACCGTAGACCTTTCTATCAAGCTAGAGCGACTGAAAGCCACGATACGGGAAAAGCTGAGATGTGCGGGCCTTGATCAAAACATTCGAGAGATCATCCCAGATGGATTGGTGATTCAAGATCTGGCTGTCCTATGGAACACCGTCGTGGATGTGCGCTTCTCTCCTCGGACTTTTGTTAACAATCGAAATATAGAGCCGCTGTTGCTCTACATGAAAGAAGGGAAGATTTGGCATGAAGTAGTGGATGTGGAGACCTAAAAAAGGATTCTAGTTCAGACACAGAATATGGAGGAGAGGAAGAAGAGAATGGCTTTGTTGAGTCACCATCTAGAATACTGGGAAAGAATCGGATAAACTAGATGGTTAATAATTCAAACTGGTATCAAATCCTTCTAGAGGATCAACGGTGTAGTCAGAATGCCGGCCGGCACTGATAAGGCCGAAGCTATTAGATTATGTGAACCAACGACGGTTCTGGTATATAGGTGGTCAAGGTCATAAAGGATCGTCAACCAATCTCCTCCCGCCATTGCATCTAATGAAAATTTTTCACCCGCGAGAAGGGGCGTCAGCACCGGACATGATCATGCGCCGTTCATCTTCGCCCATCATCAAGGCGCGGTCCAGAAAAATTGCATCAAACCACTTCCAATCCGAGAAAATCTGCCGTTTCGTCATCAAGGCGAACCGAGCCACTCTAGTGGTCTCTTCAATCTGCTGCTGCTGCTTGTCCGTTCTCTTATCGAAATCCTGCAACACCATTGCTCCACGCTTCTGCCATTTTTGAACCTCGTGTATGTGCTGAGACTTTAATGTCGTTCGCTCTAGTTGCTGTGCCGATAACAGCATTTCATGCACGGCCGCTTTCTTGACATCTGCATCTTGTACTTCTTGTGGAACAGGCTTCAAGAGGTAGTTGTCCTCGTCTTTGCGGTGCCTTGCAATCGTTTCGACAAGTTCCTTCGCATGCTTCCGTTGCAGCTCCCGCACTTTACTGTCTGTGCTGGCGATGATCTTAGCCCTCTCAGAAGCTACAATAGCTGCTCCTAGAGCCCCGACGCCAGATATCGTGGGTGCCTCCGGCTGGGCAATCTCTTCCAGTTCTGCCTTGTGACGCTTGTCTATAGCCTCACTTTGTTCCCTGCTGACCTTGTCCATCACTGTACGCAATTTTTCAAAGAATCGCTGGATAGCGTCTAGCCTCGCATACTCTTTCGCGGATATTCGCCGCGATTCCTCTGCAAGGCGTGCTTGTTCAGCTTCTCGCTCTGCGACTAATTCACGCTCTGCTGCCTCTACAGCTGCGATTGCTGCTCTTATTTCAGCTTCTTTTTTTCTCGCCTGTGCTTCCATTATGTCACGGCGTTCAGCAATCTCATTTTGCCTTCGAACTTGATCTTGCTCTGTACATCCACAAGTCCTCCACTTTGCACCACAGGTGTAACTGAGAAAGGTCAGCGCGGCTATTCCCTTTATGTTGTTGACTTACCAAAACTCGGCTTTGCACTTGCAAGTGATGTGCCTGCAGCCTGTATTAAGCTCTACCATCGCTCTGCAATTATAACATCTCTGCCATCCTGCCCGTTCAGCTTCTTCCAATGTCGCATCTAGACCAAAGTCGTGGGGACACTCCTCGTGTTCGGCATGTTGAGGGCCGCGACAGCAACCACAGGTATGAAAACTGCAGTAGCTGCACGTTAAAATACCGCCCGATGTTTGAGATAGGCGGGTATTGATCCACCGAGCACAATCGGGCTTCGCACAGTAGTAGCGACTTCCGATCGAAACCGCATATTCCAAGCTTTTCTGGTCGAAATCTGCCATTTGCTTAGGATTTAGGTGCAACCGCAGCGTTGACCTGGGGATTTCTTGCAGGCAGCATTTTGGTGGGAATGTGTCTTCGTTAGTAATTGCTGTGTTGACGAGGTGTGAGAAGCATGTAGAACAGTACTTGTGGCGGCATGGCAAGGTCACGGCCTTCTTTTGGGGAAGATCGTCAAAGCAGCTCGTACATTCATAATGTCTCAGCTCATCATGCGAAGGTGCTGGCGATATGGTTTGTTTATTTTTCCGACCTGAGAACAGCCATAGGAATCCATCTCTTTTCGAACGCTTGTCTTTGCCTGTCAGCGGGGTGGCAGTACCTGAGCTTGGGTCGGATAACAGGCTCTCTTGAGAGCTCATGGCACCTGAATGTTCAAAAATTCTAGGCGGCGGCTGGAGGCACCCACTGCTAGTATCGCTTTGAGTTGGACTTATGGCAGAATCGTCACTAGACAGTGAAGATTTGCCGCGTCGGTGGGATACCATAGCAGAACTTTCGACAGCCGCTGGTCCCTTGCCTTTGTCATTTGCACTTGAGGATTGAGTTATGGTAGTTCTGACTATGATTGCTTGAGCGTGCAATCTCGAAGCTCTCATAGCTCGATGCTCGTCAAGTGACTCTTGGATAATATTTCGGATTTCCTCTGGCGTATCATGGTAAACAAGTTCGAGCTCTTGTGGGATGTCATATTCTTGCCAAGGAGTGTCTTCAACACCTTCAGTATTTATCCTTGAAATCGAAGTTCTAGGAGTGTCTGGAATGAACAGTTTACTTATTATGTTTCGCTGTCCACGCTGTAGGTGTGGTGGGCTTTCAAAGATGGAGGCTGGTGGGCTTTGAGTGGGCGCTTTCGCTGGGGTGCGACAGGTATTATTTGGTACGCCTATAACCGGCGAATTGGGGGGTCCTCGAAGTCTTCGGTTTCGTGGACGTCGCGAACGCTGGACCGTTACAGCATGAGAGGGAGTTCGCGTAGGTGTTTCGGGTGGGTCTGGAGGGAGAGATTTCGATGACCGTTGAGACGAAGGGTGTGGAGGCAGAGACTTCGATGAACGTCGTGATGATGAGTATAGTTGGTGCTGCGAGGATTTCCGGACTCGGTCGGGCTGAGCTTGAGACGGTCGGCTTCGAGAAGATGGGACTTTTCGGAGTCCTCGAGGAGAGGCATTGACGGGGTTAAACGGTAGGCGAGTAATGGTTTTGGTGCGCGTGAGTTTATGCCCACTGTTGGGCAGTCTGTCCATCTGGACCTTGGTCCGTCGTCCAACGGCAACCTCCTTTGCCCTAACTGAAGCAAAGGTTGTGCAATGAGCTTCTCTAATTGACACAACGCTTTTAGTCGTCTCTGTACTTCTGATAGAGCCAGAATGGCTTATTCCGAGAGCATCGACTCCGGACGGAAGCTGCATAGCAAAAGCCATGACTCTGTCGGACCTTGACTGGTACAACCTGTGCAGCAGCAGGTAAAAAATATGCAAGTACAATAGAGAGGAAGAAATCTCTGCGATTTCAAATTCATAAGTGAGACATGAAGAGATCAAAGCACACGACACTTAGGACAGTCTAGAGATCTAGTCTCCTGAAGGGCCATGGAAGTTCTAGGGGCTAGTTGACGAAGGAAATTAAAAGCGGACTTGATAGAAACAAACAACTGACTCTAGCCATAAGCGTTGGAATTTGCCATCGGTTGACGGCTGTAGGCCCCGCTTAGCTTGAAGCCATCAAAATTGCCTGTGACAGCCTGACAGGGGACAACTAGAACTGCTGAGCCGCGACGTAGCCTGTAAGCAAAGAGTCAAATGCTTGTTGGTCTTGGAGAGGCGATGATACAGGGACTCACTCATGCAAGACGTCCTGGCGGTATCTGCTGGAACACAAACTTACGCGAGGGTGTAAGATGAAGTCCAACCACAACCTAGAGGTAGCAGTCGCTTGCGAGCGCTGAAGGTATGGGACGAGCTTTGAACCGTAAGATGGACATTGGCGCGCAATGCGCAAGATGCTTGTTTCGCCTGGCGATCTGCGGGAGTGCCTTTCGTTCCGTGTACTACGTGGTAGTATCTCCGTAGTAGTGTCAAGTAGTGCTACGTTCAACAGGCCAAAATATACAATAGTACTCCGGAAGGTACTTCTAAAGCCTAGGGCTGCAAAGCATCTTTATAGTTCTTGACGCCGGTGTGCCAGCATTGGGGTCTGTGCGGCACGATTATAGAAACACAATCGTTTGACCCATCGGACAATAAATATGAGAACAATATTTAACGAGCGCGCCTGGTTAGCAGGAATGGTGTTCTTTCGATTTGGATACCTAGAAGGTACGGAGGTTGGATAGAGGCGAGGGTCTTCTAGGCGTTGAGCTTCGACGAGAAATCTAAAATTAACTAGAGTAAATGCACTAGGCTGGATGCGGCCAAACGAAATTCCAGTACCGATGGCTGATACATCTGCTTCAAGGTATCCATGCGGAAGATACCTATGCACAGCACTGAACCGATACACAACGGGCATCCCCAACGGTAGGATCTCGGAGCCTACTTTGCGGATGCGGGCTGAAACGGTAGCCAGACTCCCCTTGAGTTGGTCACAACGCACAGCTCACCAGCTGTGCTTCCTGACTACCAACCCACGGGCCACCTGAAATGGCCAACAGTGCCGTCTCACGCTGATTGGATAGCGGCCGAGTTGGTAGCCATCATCTCATCATCTGGCACAGGAACTCAGCTGTGCTCAGCCTGTGTTGGCACATAAATCTCACGCCTCAAAATGTCGGACTGGCCCAATGTGGGGAGACTTCAGTGCTGGGGGATGAGATCTGTTGCACGTAGGGGAATCCTTTTGATTCAGGCTATCCAACTTCATTCCTTCTTGTTACATGTTCGACTCGGAACTTGAAATGACTCATACACCCGAAATGCTTGTCCGTCTTTGACACCTGCAGCGCAATTTCTCCCGGCCCGTGCCTTGTCTTATACCTCCGAAGAGCCTCAGTCTCGCATCTGAACATGGTTGCGCGATGACCTAATTTCGGTATGACAGCCTAGTCGTTGCTCTCCATCTCTTCGAGTCCTTCAAGTCGCCATGGACAAGCTTTGTTTGAAATCATAGAGAAGAGACGGTGTGGCGGCCTACCGAGAATGAAGCAGAGGACAACGCATCTTCTTAGCAGAAGCACGCACTGGGTGAGGCATAGCTCACCCTCGTTCGATGATGCTATTGTCCTCTTGTGATCACATCGTCAAACATTATTCTTGAGACGTCAAAGAATTCTGAATAGCAAGATACTTTATGTGCACGTGACTGCCCCTCACCCTTTGGAATATCTCCCCCGCCTTCGGGGTTGAGCTTGACTATTGCGTGCTCGATTTGGCGTAAATCGTCCTATCATGGCACGATTGTGCCCCCAATATCTGCGTAAATCGGTTTGCAAATATCAAAAACTACGATTCCCCCCTTTCCTCTAAAGAACCCGACGACTTGAAAGATTGCTAGAGAATGGCAACCTCAATCCAAGAAAACCTTGTCAAGGCAAACAAAAATTATGCCGCTGATTTCAAGGAAGGTGACCTCGCCCTGCCGCCTGCAAAGAAATATGCCGTTGGTAGGTCGACTTCGCCATATTTTGACAATAATTTATCACTCGGGTTTCTAACTCTACTGCTTTGTCTACAGTAACATGCATGGATGCTCGCATTGATCCTGCCTCTGCATACGGCATCCCCCTTGGTGACGCCCACATAATCCGCAATGCTGGAGGCAGTGCTCGCGACGCTCTCCGATCGCTCGTGATCTCCGAACAGCTGCTCGGCACAACCGAGATCCTCGTTATCAAGCATACAGGATGCGGCATGTTAACGTTCAAGAACGATGACGTCCACGCGGTTGTGGAAAAAAACATTGGGGCGGAGGCGAAGAAGGAGTTGGCGGGGTTGGACTTCCAGCTATTCTCCAATCTGGAACAAGCAGTCGAGGACGACGTAAAATATTTGAAGGAGAGCAAAGCGATTCCGGAATCGGCGGTCGTTAGCGGCTGGGTTTATGAGGTGGAAACGGGAAAGATTAGGAGCGTGGTTTAGGCTTCAGAGGCCTGCGGCGGCGTATAGAGTGGGTCTTGTTTGTGTGGGGCATAGTAATAGCTCCAGCCTCTCCCATCTCCAACATGCAATATGCAACTATACAGCGGAGACGTCTCGTCTATTTTTCAACTCGCTTCGTTTTTCTGGCCCTTTGAAACCACCTTTGTCCTTGTCTTCACCCTTTTGCGGCCACAAAATCTGCTTGAGGATGATGGCCCGAATCATCATGCCGAAGACCAAGAACCAGACAAAAATCAGGATTGGGGTCATCACACAGCCGACAATCTGTATGGCCTTCGAATCGAAAGCTTTCCCAACTGCAAATGTAGCGGTGATGAGTGCGGTGTTGGGAAACACAAAGGAAAACCAGGTCAGACCAAAGGTCATTCTCTCATGGCCGACACATGACCAATGAGCGCCGACGGAGACGAAGAAAAACCAGAGCGCTAGACCCCAAATCCAAAGGCCCATCCAGTTGGCCGTAACCCTAAGAATCATTGCCGCTAGTATTCCATCGCCCATGAACTCCTTGGGTATTGCTCGCTGTAAAGCTTCTGCCATTGCAAGGACACCAGCTACCGTGAAGCCACTTGGGCCGACAGAGACAAACATACCGGGTCTGGTGCTCTCTTGTGGTAGCTTTTGCGTCATGAGACGGTAGATAAAAGCCGAGTAGATCATTAACGAGACCATGAATCCGATGCCTCTGTCGTAAGTTTCAGAGTCAGCATTGCCTGATCTTTTTGTAAGAGTAGAATTTGTGATGGATCTAGATAGAGAGAAAGGGGACAAAAGCTCAATGTGATCCAGGAGCACGTGTAGAAATCAGGACAAGGCTCAGATAATGAAGAATTGGTTCAGAAAACACGTACTGTATTGTGAATCCCCCAATGATAATGTCAAGTGCTTGCTTAGATTCCAGTGTCGTGCTGAGGACGCCTGCATGCGGGCCAATTATAAGAAGTGGGTAGGCGGGGAATATCTAGATCAAATCAGGGAAACATCTTCCTCTGGCGTCATAAGAGAACACATACCCAGATCGGAGTCATGGTTGATATTGTAAAAGATTTAGTAGACCACCTGCGCTATGTTAGTGTTGCATGATGACAAACTAGGAGTTTCCGCCCACATCAGTAGATATATTCCAGCCGAAGAGATGAGAGCTAACGTAGCATCTAACCAGAACATAACAAGAACGGCACGACTCAACCAAGGGCCGGCTCTTGACACTCCGTACTGCGATATATTGATAAGAATAGTCCCAAACGAAACCACCGCTGCTGGCATGAACAATCGCTCGCTAGGGTGCATGAAAGAGGCTTTGAAAGTTTCTGGATAGGTATAAAATCGTAGAGATATCATAACTACATTGAAAATAAATAACAGTATATTGAAGAGAAAGAAGACGATGCCAATAGTCGCGAGGCCCTTGAAACGGAAGGGAACTGTCACAGGCCATTTAGCTACCATCTACTTGCCAACATGGTTTCGGGATCTTACCACTATATATTACATTTGCAATTCCTCCAGTAGCCATTGTGACGGTAAAAAATGTCCATGTAAAGTGACGGATGCGCTACCTCCACTGCAGCTTTTCCTCTATTCGGTGGCTGACATTGAGTCTGCTTAGGTTGCGGTGCTTTCCGAAGATTCCTGAGTGGAGGACGGGTAGGCGAGTGCGAGAGCTGCCACTTGACTTGCCACCTCGAATATGCTCATCGCGAGCGGAATGGGCAATCTGGTGCTCATAATCCTCAATTGTAGGAGTACGATAGCCATCTTGACCGGGTGGGATCATGTGCTTTGGCAAGAATATGCCCCGGTGGACCGCATCATCTTGGTTGAGGCAACTGCTGGATTTCTCCCAGAACATGCTTTCGACCGCTACCTAGAATGCGAAAAGCGTTGACCTCTGTCGTGGACATCAGGAAATTTATGGGGGATGCAATCGGTAATATAGGTGACATGATGGGCAGATGGTCGACTAACGATGACGGCAGAGCGGCAACCTGGAACTTGGAAGTCGTACCTATGACTCTAAGCTTGGCTGCGTTAGGGCTTGGCAAACCCAGCGCTAACCTGTTCGAGATCATGCTGTCACATGGCTGGCCTCTGGAACTGTGACTGACAATCTGCAGAGCTCGGAGAAAAGTTTTCCGTTACCGGGCACGTGACGGGCAACAATACTCGTAGGTATGTCTGTCGTTGCCTGAAGGAGCGGAGCGCATACTTAGACTTTACTCCACGCTCCAGCCTGTAGGCGGAAGGACCGAGTATGACTCACGTCTACCTTACGGATGAATGGTCATAGAGGGCGGCACCTGCTGTCCATAAGTTTCCCAGAAATAACAGCAGAAGCAACGACAGAAATATGGCTCCCTTAGAGATCACCTTGAAAGGCAGCTCTATCATTTCCCGATATGCCGAGAGAGCAATTCTCCTTGTCAATGTATCTTCCGAAGGCACCTCTCAAGAAGCCGTGTCCGAGGATGTAACCTCAACTTCCAATAAGCTCGTGAAGATATTCAAAGAACTTGCTCCTAAAGATGAAAGATGGTAACGCCACCCCCGATGCGCCTGTTACCGTTTTCTCCATCACTTCCTCGAACACTAGGTCATGGATCCCTTCAGCTTCACGGAACAACGAGAATGTGCAACTTCCGCGCCAGTTCGAAGCGAGCACAGACTTTAATGTGATTTTCCGGGATTTTGAGAAGCTCAGCGAAGTTACCAGTACTCTGTTCAAAATGCCCCACACTACCGTCGAGAATACCGAGTACATACTCACCGACCGAACAAAGGAAGACCTAGGATCTGAGTCTCGCAAGGCTGCTTTGCGTGATGCTATCCAAAAGGCTCACGATTATGCTGAGGTCATAGGGAAGAATGTCATGGCAGTCGAGATCAAGGATCAAGGGTCTTCGTCAGGTGGAAGGACAAAACAGACGGCCAGGCGCAACAATTACAAGACATCGCCATCACATGTGGATGGACTCTCTGTAGAACCAGAGGATGTGGAGCTAAAATCGTCGGTTGAGGTGAAATTTGTCGCAGAGTGATGGCAAGCACACTTGAGCTGTAATCTTGATTACCCTGACTTTCAATGGTAGGCAGACCCTTCTTCAACCCTCTTGACACTGATACAAATCATTATCAAATTAGTTACCTCACGGTTCTCGAATCTTCGGTGTAGGGAGTCTTTCAATGGGATGACGTGAGTGCGTGAATCGACTCGATAGCTTGACTTATTGACGTTCTGGCGGGTTAACGACTTATGATTTTGCTGTTCGTTCAGGTCTCTTATGTCAATTGTCGATACTAATTTACGATTCAACGATCATCTCAACGGCCATGATTCGGTAGCTTGGTTTGGATCAGATTTCGAGCAAGCCACTTGCGAATGATTTAATACTTCCTCCCATCAGTCCCAATTACTTAGCTTGCTCATCGCTCCACTTCTCTCTAATACCTCTCTCTTCCCTCAAAAAGTCTCTTTGCTCCTCTCTACTCCGTTTCAAATCTACACCCCATGCCAACAACGCAAAGCTTGCCAAACTCAGACCGAACAGGAAATAGAACGGCGTTGAGTTATTCAGACCAGGTGATGCATCGATGACCGCACTCGAGACCAAAGGACCTATGAAAGACGATGTCTTGCCGATGATGGAAAAGAGCGAGAAGAACAAGAATTCTTTGCCGCGGGGTGTAACTTCTGATATCATTATTTGCGAGTATGAATACCAAGGGCAAACAAAAAGGCCATAGAAAGTCTGATAGAGCCAGCTATGCGGAATATGTAAGCCAGAGAAAGAAGGGTGAAAGGACAAGATAGCTTACAATTCCCAAACGTGGTGAAAGCCAAAATTTTGCGACCAGATGCCTATCATACCCCAACCGTCCCTGTCATCTCAAATGTAAGTCTGCTAGCAGGATCAAAATGACAGAGACTTACAGCAAGATGATACCGATCATGACTGCATTGAACATGAGCTTTGTTCCAATACGGAAACGCTGCTGGATCCACCAGAAACTGTAGATACCAATGGCTTGGGCACCAATACCAAGGAGAAGGAGGTAGGTCAAGGTGAGAGTGTCATACGACACGACAGTGTTTTGAAGTGTAGCGACTACAGTGACGGTGGTGTTGAGCGAGTCGCCCAGGAGGAAGTAGCCTGTTGATCCTGTTAGTTTTCTTCGCCCATCAATGAGAACTGTATTCGATTACCTATAAGATACAACAAACTCTGCTTCAATCGCCAAATTTGTGTAATGGCTCGGTACAATTGCCAGACGCCCACCGTGATTCTACATCCAAAATCAGCATGACGCAATTACGAGTCCTGGGATACTTACATGTTCATATGAGGAGACACAGGTTGGCCCGGTCTGCGCTTCTCTAGAGCAAACCACGGAAGCGCCAATAGCAGCCATATACCGGTAGCAAAGGCAATCAAAACACTCAATCCCCAGTTGTTCTTATCCTGACTAGCCCTAACATTCACGCCATACAGCACTCCCACAATGACGGCCAAAATGACGATTTCGCCACAAGACTGAACATAGAACGCCATGTTTGACAGCCGACTCCGCTGCATCATGTCTGCGAAATCGTATTCGTCGCGTGTAATAGTGCCATGATTATACTGCTCGGCTTTCGCTCTCAGTCGTGGTGTGTTACGCGCGAGGCCAGGGAAAGCAGCAGTCCAGAATGTTAGGGTTGTCTGATACGCAATTACTGCAGAAGTTCAGCTTCCGGTCAGGAACACAACCTCAGCAAATACTCACATCCAACTATATACAACCCCGTCGCGACCTCCCACTTATTCGCCGTATGTACACCCAACCACCCGAATCCAATCGCAAAAGCCACAATTGAAAACACAATCAAAATATTCGGCCTCGACCGTCCAAAATCTATCTTAATCAGCCCTCATCCCCCCTAACCAAACACCCCCCAGACCCACCAGCATAACTGCCCACCACCAAAAACAGCACAACCTGAATCGCAAAACTAATCCCATTAGCCAGCAACACAATACTATTAATCGTCCTGCCCCTCCCCGCAAACCGCAGCACCCCACCATCACCCGCTGCCTGAGAAAGCAGGTTCTGGAATGCTGTGGGCGCGAAGTTGAACAGGGTCAGGCCGTTGTTGCCAGTGTAGTAGGCGTAATAAGCCCAGATTTCCCAGCGCGTGGTCTCGTATCTGGGGTCGAATTGGTCCGGGGCGACGGGGCGCTCTTCGGTGGTGCCGGAGAGACCTCCTTTGATCGGATCTTCTGCCAAAGGGAGGGGGAGGATGCCTGGGTTGGCCGCCATTGTTGAGGAAGTCTAACGGCGAGAGCCTAGTCGGCGCTGGTGTCTGAGGACGTCGACCATTCCTGAGCTGTAACTTGAACAGCCAGCCATAGCTCAATGGAAATCTCAAGTGCCGGTGGGGCAGCCGTTGCTATCTGATGCTGTGTGGGGTGATAAGGCGATATGATAAGGCGATAAGATAAGGAACCCCTAAACTCCGGGAGGCTGTTACCAGGTGACGTAGTCACAACACATGTTTTTTGAACATCTCTTACTTTTCTTTTCTCTGCAACGACGAGAACCTAATAATAGTGTAGTCTTTGAACCAAAGAGATCATGGGCGTTCTCAAGATCTATCTAGGTCGCTAACATTGCAGCTATATCACAGCGTATACTCCAGAGCTTGCTCGACTCCATAGCCAGCGTCCCCAAAGAATGGTCGAGACTTCTTTCTTCAACGATGCAAATCACGTGTACAATTATGAATGCGGATTCAGCAAGGACTACCTTGGATTATTGACTGGTGATTTGTGCAGCTTACAGATTCCTAGCTGATAGCTAAGGGACTATCTGGATCTACAGTAGGAAATGCCTTGACCGATTTCCTGTTCCGGTTCCTGTTTCTTCAATGGATATTGAATGAACTACTCTTGACCTAAAATACCTATGTATTTGACTATTAAGCTACCATCGCTCCATGGTTCAAGAATTAGATTTCATTGACTTTCTAGGCTCGCTCTTGGTACGCTCGAGTGCTACACTGTCGAAACATTTGATCTATCTTTGCAATGCTTCTTTTGATACAGCTGCTAGACAAACAATAAACTTGGTATGGAAAAGTATGCTCATTATTGGGCTGGCGTTCAACAGGCCGAGGAATCGACTCTTCTAATTACCAAGTAAGGCCCGCCTATCGTTGAACCATTGGATCCCCTGGTTCCGAAAATCGTCCTTCTCGATATGCAGGTTCAACACGTTATCCAATGTCCCATTGAATACAAAATTACTCGGGCTTTCGTCATAACTTGGCCATCGCGGCACCCAGCTCAGGCCATGGCGATTTGGGCTTCCCGTCGCTGCGAAACTCACCCAAGTCGCCTGCATTGCATAGCTAACCTTTTGCATGGCCGTCACGTTCGGCAGTGGCGGGTATGGTGTGGGACTGATATAAGGTATGCGGAATTCGTAGCTCAATTCCGAGCCGTGCTGAGCAAATCCGGGTCCCAAACCTGGCGTTACGACGAGGGGGAAACGTGAGGGGTCATTATCGAAGCGGAAAGAGTACGCTTGGTGTCCAGATGCGGCTTTCCAGTGCGCAGCGGTAAAGCGTCTGCCGGCCATGAATATCCAATCTCCAACTATTGCGTAGGCGCGCCGAGTCTGGGTGCCGGACGCGAGTCCAACTGCGGCCGTCAGACCTACCCAGTCAATTGATAGTGGCTGCGAGTATGGCGGCGCTGGGGCATCTATGGGATAAAGATCAAGTAACTCCTGCGCCTCCGTGGCATTGATTTTTATGCCACCCTGCAGAATGGCGGAAAGCTGTGCTTCGGTATTTACGGGAAATTGGGCAAAGGATATGCCTTCGTCGGAGTTGCAGCCTGTGATTATGGGGACCCGAGCGACTAGGCCCTGCTGGAATTGGGTCAAAGCAGTGTCCCGAATAATGTCGCCGTCGACCTGTGGCTCGAAGACTTGCCCCTCGTTCTGGCCAAAGAGCGTGGCGTTCAGTTTCTCAAAGGGCACTGGTTCTCGTCAGTTGCCGCTCAACTCTTAAGCCGCCGGAAGGACTATACTCACGATCTCTCAAGCACTGCAATGTATCAATCGCTCTGCCACACCCCGTCGCATTGGTTATATTGTTATATATCACCTGCGCTGCACCAACATCTGGCGCTAACCTCGGAAAACTTGTCCCACTCGCCATAATGGCTCCGTGGAAGAGTCCTCTATTTTTCCCTCCATATGCCTGAAGCAAGTCGCTTACTGAAAACGCGCCCGCCGACTCACCCCAAATCGTCACTTTATAAGGGTCTCCTCCGAAGCCTTCAATATTCTCATGGATCCACTCCAATGCTTTCCATTGGTCGCGGATGCCGAGATTCGTGATTCCTTGCGCGCGCACTTGGTCGGAGTCGAGGAAGCCGAAACCGGAAAGGCGATAGTTGATCGATACAACGATGACTGGATGGTTTATCTGTATTGAAGTTTGCACGATATAACTTGTATTGAACTCCGGATCCCGATTCGTGCCTTGCCTGAAGCCACCCCCGTATATCCAAACCATCACAGGCAAATCACTTCCTGATTTTGTATCGTTGGGTCTCACGACATTCAGGTTCAAACAATCTTCGCCTACGGGCCAGTTTTCGCGCGGGTTGGTTCCGAATCCAGCGCATACGATCCCGAATTCTGTTGCGGGTTTGGGCGAGCTCCATGTGGAAGTCAAAGAGTCGGCGACTTCATAACGGCGGGCATGTGCAAAGGGTATGCCCAGGAAGATCTCCTGTGATAGCTGAGGAAGAGATGTTCCTATATCTACAAGACGAGACTCAGTGTTTCGCGGTGCTAGAAACATCGTGCTTCTGGGAAACTTACATGTGCCGTTCCTGGTATGCGCACTCGGCCCTGGAGAGAACTTTTCATATGCAGTGGGCGTTGCAAACACATAGGCCGCTGCCACCAGTAGCAACGATGGGGAGAAATACATTATAAAGAAAAATGATCCGAACACAGACAACAGGATCCTGGAAAAATTGCGCTTGGGAACTTCCAGAGCTCATATCTAAGAATTCTTGGAGCTTTCATCAGAAACCCCAGCAAACGTCGTACCGATGCTACCGTCCCTTTTCCCCTAAGCTTCATTGAGTATATGAGGCCGAATAATCCCTCCAGTCAGCGGGGAAACACGAGGTGAAGTGCGTACACAAGATCTGAGACCATGAAATCCGCAATATAGCCTTATCGTTCCGAATCGATTTTACACGAGTGAACCAATGGATGGAGTCGAGTTGCAGCGGTTTGTAATAGAGCAAATCTTTTGCAATACGGATTAATGCAAGGCACATGGACCCATGACAGCGACTCAGTGAGACGGGGAGCGTCGGCGAACAACCCTACATTACTAATCAAACCCGGCTACCTGCTTCGGGAATGGTGGCGTGGAAGACTGGTTAGGTGAGGGGGAGGAATGTTTGAATCACAAAATGGCCTTAACTTCTATTGCTTGAGCTACATGGCCATCATCCTACACAGACCAAAACTTTTCGGCGAGTCAGCCTTTGTTCAAGTCTTAAGGATGCTCGGACTCCTACTACTATGCCAGGATACTTTGATCCGTCGTCTGAGAACAGTTTAAAAGCATACACCGTTCGTGAAAAGAGGACACTCAAAGACGCCCTTCGTGAGATATCCCCTCACTTATCCCCCTTCCATCACTTAATACTGTTATCATTTGGTCAACTCAGAGTAGCATTTCAACAATCTCTACTACGGGCTAGAAAATCAAATTTCCGTGAACCACGCAGCAACAGCAATATGAGCACCGCCTTTCCAACGGTCCAGCAAGTCCTACCTACGGTTAAGTAGTTGGATACTCTATACACATTAGCACAATGTACACCTATTCCTCAAACCTTTTCATACATTGCTACTAATACCATCTGTCGACTCTCCATTCTGATATCCTCTTCGTAAACTATATGTTCCTTCTTGCTGTATCCTATCTATCCCCTCTCGATTTCTTTCTACCGTGTAGACTGTAATCTTCGTATCTACAAGATATAGCCACTTACCGCCCTTTTATCTCTACACCCTATTTATTCCAACCTCAAAACAAGAAGAGTTTAAGAACAACATTGGATCACGCGCAACGGACCGAAACCACACACTCTGCCCACTCATTAAATTCATCAACCTGAAGTTGACTCGGATAACATACGTTAACGCAAGAACCTTTTGGCAGGGATGAGTTCGAATCCTATAAGAAAAAGAGGGGCCATTAGCCGTACGCCATCTTTCTACACATATACACCTACCTATTCAGTCGAACGTGCCGGGGCGAAGATGGCGAGCCTAGAGCGATTTCTCAAGATACAATGAAATAGAACTTTTATCGCGCTGTGCCAAGTCCATGTCCAAGCGGTTTGTTTTCAAAGATCGTTAGCTCAAATGATTGAAAATCTCGAATAGACGAGCGACGGAGCAATGCACGACATGGCGACGAGGTCTGCCGTCAGCATTTCCTTGTAATCTAGCACATGTTTCTCCAAACGAGACCCGAATTACGGTGATATGTAACCACAGCCTCCCAAAAAATCCCCCAGATTCCCCCCCCAGAGCCGCTCTCGAAATCACAAGTCTCTACATACTTTTCTCCTTTGGCCCCCCTCCTCGTTGCGCAAAGCCGTCCGTACTAGCACGCCAGAAACCTCTCGGAAACGTGTTGATCGAGGCTTGTAATGTTTTGGTTTCACGAAGCTGGCTGGCTTGGATCAAAGCGATGAATAGAGGACAGTTGGCCAGTCAAGAGGATGGTTGGAGTTCTCGAGAAAAGGGGTTGTGGGGTTGAGACCTAGCGAGTCTACTGGTTAATCGCATGCATGCGATCCCTTTACGCACGGCTTGTACCGTCTGTATTCAAGTCAGATACCTTCGGCAGCAAAGAACTTGGGGGAAATTGAGCAAACTTCCCGCGAATAATCGAAACCATTGTTGTCAAAAGGTTACTTTTTGGTCCACATTACCTGGACCGGACCAAAAATTTAAGAAAAGGGCAATCAGGGACAGAACGGTACGATAGACGAGCTTTTTACTTTCTCCCTCATGACCCCAGCCTGTCTCCAACCCCAACACCAACCTCCCCTACCAAACCTCCTCCGCCCTCATCTTCTCCTCCCAAACCTCCTCCGCAATCTTTTCTTCCCCCATCTCCCACCTCTCATCCCCCCACGCCATATATACCGGATACCTCGCCATCAAATTCTCATTCCAGCCTTCCTTGTATCCCAACCGGAGCGTTGGCAGCCGGGCTCTCCCAGCACCCGAAACCAAGCTCGAGATCCCAGTCCGGTCTGTACGAGGGTGAGCTTTTGTCCTGGAGGTCTTGCTTGTCGATGGTGCCGACGGGCTTGACCGGGTAGGGGGGTTGGTTCCGGGGTCGGTGAGGGTCGGTGGTGTGGCCAGCACCACTACTACGGTCATAAGCCCCGCCGCCGCGGCCGCTGCTTTGGTTGTTGAGAGGTTTCTGAGCACGAGAAACGCCACTACCACCGCACCCTCGTACCACGCCTCCACCACGACCCGCCGTGCGTTCTTAGTCGCTGATATTCCCACCGCGGATGCCGCGTCCGTGTTATTGCAGACTGTCTTGAGCCCCTAGACGATGAATATTTCCACCACGGCTATCTCCTCCAATTCCACTTTACTCCGTTCCTCGCTGCTGCTGCTGCTGCTGATATCCTTGCTGGCCGTCACGATGCGGGATCCGCTGTTTGCGCTCCTCTTGCTGTCGACCCATCTTGTCCCGCTAGATGCTGGGTTACCTCCAACGTGGCTACCTTCCCCAACTCGACTCTGGCCCCTTCCTCGCTGCTGCTACTGCTGCTGCTGATACCCCCCACTGGCCATCACGATCCACCCGTCTGCTCGTTGAAACTTTACGACACACTCTCACAACCTAAAAACCAAAGAAAGCTCCGTGCGAATAATTTTAGGAAAGCAGGAAAGCAAGAAAAGACCCAGAAGCTTGATATTCCCCGCTTTGCAAACTCCCTTACCCACAATTCCCTAGCACTTCCTTCTTGAAGACAAAGAAGAAAAAAACTCGATCTCATAATACACCCTAGCAAATCACACAAACTACCACGGGTAGTGGCTTGATGCGCGTTATTTCTTTCTCAACATTATGGTTTTGTTGTCATAATCTGTGTGGTGGCATGCCTAGCGAATTAGGTGATTGGCGTGGGTGCTTGTGGTGATGGATAGTGAGAGTTTTCTATAAAGAGAATAAAAACCGAAGAGATTGAGAGTGGCGCACCCCATGTTCCTCCCTCCCTCCCTCCCTCCCTCCCAACCATACCAATTTTCGTTTTTTCGTTTTTTTTATTCCGTTGACATCTTCGGTGTGAAGCGGGGGTGTTCTGCCACGCAAATAGTATCCACGCCATCCACACCACATCCCCACCGTCCCTAACCCCTAACCCCTAACCCCCCTCCCACCCTCCTTCCGCACCCTATCCCCCATCTTACCCTTCACCCCACCACCCTTCCCCACCACCCCCAACTCCCCAAACCCTCTCCTCCAGCTCTGCGAGTCAACAGCTTCGTAGCTTTCCAACATCCCAAGCGGAGAGATGGCGACGGGAAAGCCAGGGCAGAGGGGTGTGCCCAAAAAAAAAAAGGGGGGGGGGGGGGGGATGAATGG